>PJEL010001721.1_pt1 | contig 21287 bp, 14 predicted proteins | sample 1853271 | NCBI WGS metagenome assembly PJEL01 (sample SAMN08108733, study PRJNA415343) | Invertebrate metagenome, whole genome shotgun sequencing project. | host: Globobulimina | place: Sweden: Gullmar Fjord | collected 2015-08
TTGGCAACACCAAAATATCGCCAAATAATGCCAAAATCGATTTGTGTTAAGGCTGCACCTACAGCAAATAAAGGCAAAGCAAGTAACAATCTTTTAGGTAAATGTTTTTGGTTTAAGTTAAAAAACTCGGCCAAAATTAAGCGGGCTGAACGAAAAGCAGTATCACCAGAAGTGATCGGCAAAACAATCACCCCTAAAATGGCAATAAAACCACCTACGGTACCTAATAAACCATAAGAAATTTCATAAACTGCATTTGCAGGGTTACCGTTCATGCCAGCATTTAAGCCGTCAACACCACCAAAGAACGAAAGCGCTAGCGCACACCATATAAGCGCAATAATTCCTTCACCAATCATTGCTCCGTAAAAAACAAAGCGACCATTATTTTCATTTTTAATACAACGTGCCATAAGTGGTGATTGCGTGGCATGAAAACCAGAAACGGCACCACAAGCGATGGTAATAAATAGTGCTGGCCAAAGCGGCATATCATTAGGGTTCAAGTTAGTGAAAAAGTCAGCCATTTCAACATTTGGCAACAAGCTGTACTCAGAAGAAAACATCATTGCTAAGGTTAGGCCAACCGACATAAAGACCAGTAAGGCACCAAAAAATGGATAGAAACGACCAATAAGTTTATCAATCGGTAGTAGCGTAGCTATCAGGTAATAACAAAAGATTATTGCCAAGAAAATAGCAACATCGGCACCCGTTAGTTTTGCTAATAAGCCCGCAGGAGCTGAGATAAAGACCACGCCTACAAGCAATAATAAAACAATGGCAAAAACATTCATAAAGTAGCGAGCACTTTTACCTAAATATTTGCCGGTAAGATTGGGAATAGATTGACCATTATTTCTAACCGATAACATGCCTGAAAAATAATCATGAACGGCACCGCCAAAAATACAACCAACAACAATCCATAGCATTGCAGCAGGTCCATACAAGGCACCAAGAATAGGACCAAAAATAGGACCAACACCCGCAATGTTTAATAATTGAATAAGATAAACACGACCTTTAGACATAGGTACATAATCGACACCGTCAGGTTGTGTTAACGCTGGTGTTTGGCGATTCTCATTAATGCCAAAAACTTTCTCGACAAAACGGCCATAAATGAAATAGCCAGTAATTAGCAAACCAACACACAGTAAAAAATAAATCATAGTTAATTTTGTCCCAAAATTAATGAAACTTGATGCTAACGGATAGTTTTTTTTGAAACTGTATTAGTTTGTAAATAACAAAAGTTGTTTGGAACTGAACGTGATTTTTATTGTCGTTTGCTTTTCAGAACGAAAACGATTGCAGTAAGCTTGTAGTTATTATCCTATTATTGTATTTCTACTCGTTATAACGTAATAAACATTTCCTTGTTAATCAATGGGTAAGATATAAGCGACTGATACTTACTCAATATTTTTTTGGCTATTTGTACTAGGTTTATTTGGCAATGCAAAAGCCGAGTGAGTAATGACCTACAGATAGAAGAAAACAGTGGAGCGCAGGAAAGGAAAGGAAAAAATAAGATAGAAAAGAAAGAGTTGTTTTTCGCTTTAGGTTTTAGGAATTTGGAATTTGGAACTTTTATTAATGAACTTTTAACTTGCAGTAGAGACAATAAACAAACTCAAATTGCAGAAACAAAAAAGCAGACTCGAAAGTCTGCTTTTTCAATAACGTTTGGCTAAAAAATAATATTCAGCCTAAGTTAATCGTTCAATTAGAAGCTTACGTTAACGCCAACTTCAAGAACGTTGTCAGCTTTACCAATTAATTCATGAGCATTAAGTGGTTTTGCATCGCCTGTGAATTTGTAATCACCTTTCACTGTGTAAGATACGAATGGGATAACGTTGCCCATGCCTAAGTATGCTGCTTTAAGCTTATATTCGTTTGTTTTACCGCGAACTTTAAGAGTTGCAGCTGAGTCATTACCAAAATCAGGGTCAATACCGTCAACTACAGACATAGATAGTTTATCAGCTGTACGAACATGAGTCCAAGTAGCTGTGAATACTGCTACTTCAGCGATTTCATAACCGGCAGTTAAATCAAAAGTGTGAGTAGGTATTTTATCATCAAGTTTGATAGTTTGAGTTAGTTCTGGCTCACTACCTGCAAATTGATCAAAGTGTTGCATTGTGAACATATCTTTAGATTTCGCATAACCGTAACGACCAGCAACAAAGAAACCGTTATCCATGTGATAAGCTGTTTGAAGAGCAAATTCCCATGCATTGCCTACTTTATATTTTTCAGTTGTAAAATCTAAATCATCTTCTTCAATCGCCCACTCTGAGAAGTAGCTATCACGGTCTTGCTTAGTATAAATAATTTGCGGCATGATGTAGAAGTTGTCGTTAATGTTGTAACGAAAACCAGCACCAATTGAAGAAGCTAAGATACCTTTAGTATCTGTTTTCCAATCGTATGCAGTTTCTGCACCGATGAAGAAACCATTTTCCATACGGTAATTTGCTTGAAGACCAGTTTCTTTGTCTGTATTGTGAGCGCCAGCTACTGAAATGTCAGAGCTTTTTTTGTTGTATTGGCTAACATCGCCAAAAACGCCAGTACCAGCAACAGCTGAAGTAGAAAGTGCAGCAGTAACTGCTAAAGCAAGTAATTTTTTCATGTGAATCTCCATTAAAATAAATGTTGTGGCTGGCTCTTTTTTAGAAACGCGGCCTGATATCAACTTAATAATCTAACTAAGAAAGTATCTTTCGATGCTGCTTAGTCTTTTTAAAAAAAGAGGCGTCATGTCTGCGTCTCCTTTAACTTGGTTGCTACTATACCGATTTTTTCAGAAAGAGTTGCAACTGCAACCCTGTTTTGTGTAAAGAAGTGTTAACCTCGACGTTTTTTTCACCTTTTTACGATTATTTAGCTGAATTTTTCTATTAGAAGCGTTTACTTTACTGGTGTTTTACCGCTGTTTACTGTTATTTCGTCCTTGTTTTTAGATAGGCTTTTGACAACTAACTAAGGTATATAGCAGCACTTTAGCTGCTGCATTGTTTAAAGTGACATTTGCTACAAGGTAATTATTGAGTGTCTAATAAATAAAGCGCATATAAAAAATAGATAAAATACAAGAGACTAACCATAAACATCATTCGATTTTGTTTTACTTACACTATATAGCTGTAATTAAGACAATAGTTTTTAAACTAAGCCGTGGCATTAAAATAAGTAGCGATGAGTAAAAAGCGAGCCCAATCACTGCAATTTTCAGTCAATAAAAATAGCAACTGACTATTGACCCGCTTTTTATCAAAAGATTCAATTTTCAGATTAAAAAAGTCTTCGAATGATCGTTTTGTTCTGTTAACAGATGAAATTGGCCGTAGTTAGGCATTATTTATCGCACAAATAAACGGCACTAAATACAATCCCTTTACATTCACTCGGTTCAACAACCTAATAGCAACTAGCGTTTTGCTGTGCAACTAACACCTATAGGAGTAATTTAGAACTTCTCATCTGCAAATGGTATTAAGCTATAGCCATATACGTAACTTCGCGCAGGAATGGTATATGGCGCATGTACTAAACGCCCCCAAGAGGTATCGCCGCCAACGCCCATTTGTTTATGGTCAATATTAACGGTGATTAAGTCTCGCATAATTAAATCAGCACTATGCTTGGTGGTTACTGGTACTAACCCCGACGCCGATGCACTGCCATCTTTGCCGGCAATAAAATCAATGTCACTTTGTAAATATGGCCAAGCACTCATGCTTAATGGCTGTTTTGCTTTTATCATTAGCCCGTTATTTTGTTTATTAGTAAATGTCATCCAACGAACATCGGTTTTATTCCCGTTTTCTTGCGGCCTAATATATTGATGAATTTGCTCTGCTACTTTAGCTTTATATAGAGAAATTGGTGCGGAGCTTTTTCTGTCGGCATAGCTTTCATGAGGACCTCGACCAAACCATGTGAGTTGTTCAAACGCTTTTGGCATAATAAATTGCATACCCAAACGAGGAAGATTAGGCAGTTTTTGTCCTTTTACAATATTAAGTGCAACTTCAACATCAACTTTACCATTCGGGTATATTTGATATTGCACTTGATAGCTACCTTCAAAAGCCCTGCTTATATAAGACGCGTTTACTAAGACGCTGTCCCCATCAATACTTTGCCCTTCAATACTTTCCCTTTTACTATTATATTTTAGGCTGCTCAGTTGTAGGTTATCACCCGCTGTTTGCCAAGTAGCCGCCCATTGCTGCATATTATTACCTAAGTCATTATCGGTTGGGGCACGCCAAAAGTTAGCTTTTAATGGCGCTTTAAATAATTCGACCGATTTATATTGATAACTCGATAACCAACCGGTTTTGTTATTAAAGCTGAGTTTGAACTCGCTATTTTTTATCGTCAGCTTTTCTGCACTGTTTGAAACTAAAAGCACTTGCTCTGGCGCTATACTCGCTGGAGATTTTGATTTTGTTGATATATTAGCAGTTGCTATAAATTGCTCCCCCGCCTTTGGTTCAAGTGAACCTTGCTTGAGTGCAAATTGATCAAAAGCGATTTGATGACCAAGGCCTAATAACTGTGTGCTGTTATCAGTGTTTACCACTTCGGCCGTCAATGTAATAAAAAATTCGCGGTGGTCATTTGCAGCAATTGGCTTTATTGGCAGTAAAAACGCTGCGCTTTGCTGCGGAGCAGCAGCTACTAAAGGCTGTTTACCCGATTGAACAACTTTGCCATCAGCTTCAACTTTCCAACTTAATTGATAATTCTGTAAATTGTTAAAGCTGAAACGGTTAATTAATGAAAACTTACCTTTGTTCGCATTTATTGCCAAAAACTTGATCGGTTGATAAACCTTCTTAACTTCCCATGCATGCGGATGTGGCTCTCGGTTGGGATTCATCAAACCGTTATTTAAGAAGTTACCATCGGTAGGAAGATCAGGATGAAAGTCTTTACCATAGGCCCAATAAGGTTTGCCATGCTTGTCTTTATATAACAACGACTGATCGACCCAATCCCATATAAAACCACCTTGCAGAACATCATATTGCTCAATGACATCCCAATAATCTTGTAGGTTGCCAACCGAATTCCCCATCGCATGAGCATATTCGATCATTATTGCTGGCCGCTTTGGTATTTTTGAAAAATCAGACTGGGCATATTTAACCAGCTTTTTGATCGACGGGTACATAGGTGCATAAATGTCGGTATAGTTATCAAGTCCCGCAGGCTCATATTGCACTGGGCGCGAATCATCGTTTTCTTTTAGCCATTGATAGGTTTGTCTAAAAATTTCTCCTTCCCCGGCTTCATTACCTAACGACCAAATAATAATAGAAGCATGATTTTTATCTCGCTCAAACATGCGCTGCGTTCGATCTAAATGCGCCGGCAGCCAGCTCATTTCATTACCTAATTGAGTATCTTCATTAATAGCTAACGGGTGCGATTCAATATTGGCTTCATCAATAACATATAAACCGTATTTATCTGTTAACTCGTACCAGTAGGGATCATTAGGGTAATGGCTTGAGCGCACCGCATTGATATTAAATTGTTTCATCAGCTTTATATCTCGCTCCATTGAAGCTCGGCTAACAACATGCCCGCGTTTTGGATCGGTTTCATGGCGGTCAACGCCTCTAATCGTAAGCGCTTTACCATTGAGCAGTAGCTGACCATTTACAATATCAATTTTTCGAAAGCCAATATCATTGCTAACAGCTTCGACAATTGCTCCGTTTTCATCTAACAGGGTAATTAATAAGGTATAAAGGTTTGGTATTTCTGCCGACCATAGCTTAGGGGCATTTAGTTTGTTTTTAAAAGATAAAGTATGAAGCTTTTGCTCTTTGCTCAGTTTGACGGGTTGCTCGGCAGTTAATACCACTTTATTAGCGGCCTGTTTATCTAGCAATTGATAACGCAGACTATAAGTACTTGTAATAGCACCGCGGTTTTCTTTCATGGTTTCAAGCACGGTATCAATGCTTAAATGTCCTTGGGAAAAATTATCGCTAAGTGTAGGTTTAACATGAAAGTCAAATATATGTGTTTTTTCAGATGCCACTAAATAAACATCGCGCTCGATACCTGAAATACGCAACATGTCTTGGCTTTCTAAATAGCTGGCATCGGTCCAGCGCCTTATTTGCAAGGCAAGTAAGTTTTCTCCTTTGATCAGGTATGGCGTTATATCAAATTCTGCTGGCGTTTTTGCCCCTTGACTAAAACCAACCTCCTTGCCATTTACCCATACTTCAAGCGATGACTTCGCCGCACCTATATGTAGCACCACGCGCTTATTTTTCCATGCATCAGGTACAGTGAAGAACTTTCGATATTGCCCTACAGGGTTGTATGCCTTCGGGATATCGGGCCATGAGGTAGTAAACGGAAAACGTTCATCTAAATAAATTGGAAAGCCAAAACCTTCAACTTCCCAATTTCCAGGAACTTCAATTTCAGACCAATTTTTACTATCAAACTTTGCTAACTGAAAACCAGCGCTTTTTGGGTCATAGTTTTTTTGCCAAAAAAATGGCCACTTTCCATTAAGCAACTTTACGTTTTTGCTACTAAAGGGTTCATTTTTTATCGCCGCTTCACGAGAAGTATAAGGAATAAAAGAAACATGCGGCGCTAGCTTATTGATAGCAAAAACTTGATGGTTTTCCCATGGTGCTCGTTTTGAATGTTCATCGGCTTTCACGTTAAAGCTAAAAATACATGCCAAGACAAATAACAGCAGGTAGCACAGAATATTTTTAGTCGCGTCGTTGAAATGGCTTGGGAGAAGTAATGCAGTATTTTTATTCATAGTTAACTTTTTTATTATTTTATACAATATACTATGCAGTCAAATACACGTACAGGCAAGCAATAATACTGCGCCGATAAATTTTGTAATGCAAAAGCCTGATCTCTGCACTTCAAAATATAAGTTCTTTACTACAAAATATAAGCTAGTTGCTATAAATAGTAGGCTAAGCCATATTGTTTTAGCACGACTGCCTATAAAGCTACTTTCCCAATGCCAATATAAATTGAAACTTGCTATCTTTTTAACAAAAATATTTGTTATTTATCTTTATTAAGGGTTGCACCTGCAACCTTGTTAGTTTTATAATATATTCTTATTTTATTCGACATGAAAAGTAAATTTATTACTGCCTTTCATTGAGTTGAAAGTTATAATTCCTGTCGGTTAGTTATTCGTCTCGTATGGTCATGGAGTTAATTCCAATGTTTCGCAAAAGCGTCATTTCGATAACGTGTAGTATTTTGATCCCATTCTTGTGTCATGGCGAAGATGCCGTGGCTGCGCAACAGCAAAAATCAGAAGTTTCAAAACAGGAAGCCTCAAAACCTGACGCTTCATACACTGAGCCTTCATTACAAATTGAAGAAAATCTTGAAGAATCACTTGAACCATCTGCTAGCCAAGCAGAGCTTGAAGTAGAGATCACTTGTGCTCCCAATCAAACCTGTATCAATCAAACACCAGAAGTTTTGGCTCAACAAGCTAAAGAGAAAGCAGCTGTCGCCGTTAACCGTGAATTAAATGCTGATGAAGATCCGCTTAATAAACAAATTGCTGAAAAATTACTTCGTGATAAAGAAGTTAAAGAGGCAATTGAAAAAGGTGATGAGCAAGAAGCACAAAGAATTATTGAAGAAGACAAAGATACTTTTGAGCTTTATGGCAGTATTTATACTCGCTATCGCTCAATTGAAGGCGTTGGTTCGAGCTGGCAAGACAATGGCTCAAGAATTGGTGTTAATGGTCATTATCAAACAGATAAAGACAGCTGGCTCTTTGGTCGCTACGAGTTAGGTTTTAATTTACTTGATGAATTAAAAATCAATCGTTACGAGCCAACAGACAATGACGACGTTTATATTCTAGACGGTAAGTCAATTCACACTCGGCTTGCTTATATCGGCTTTCAATCAAAACACAATACTTTTGTAATTGGCAAAAACTGGTCAACTTATTATCAAATCGCTGGCTTTACCGACCGTTTTGATTCGATGGGTGGTGAAGCTGCTGGCGCATATAATGCTGGCACTGATGGCGGTGCTGCAGGCACAGGTAAAGCAGACAACGTTATTCAAACTCGACTTAATTTAGATCTATTCTCTAGCATTACCAACCTAAAACCATTAAGTGTTAACGTGCAATTGCAACACGGGGAAGAAATCCCAGGTCTTGAAAATTCCCACTATGGCATTTCTTACGGCTTAAGTACCATTATTGAAGCTTGGAGCAATATTAGTTTTGGCATCGCCTACAACCAAGCAACTTTGTCTGACGATATTGACTTTGCCCGTGCAGATTTGCGTAGCTTGTCTGGCGATATGAAAACATTATTAGTTGGTGCACGCTGGTTTAATGACGACTGGTTTATTGGCGCAACAATGTCTAAGAGCCAAAATATGCATACTGCTGATAATAATCAATACTTTAGCGGCATTGGTGCTGAGCTTTACGGACAATATCAGTTTAGAGAAAACTTATGGCTACTTGCTGGCTTTAATAAATTAAAGCCAGATGATGATCAACTTCAAGCCAGCCACTATGCATTAGACTATACCGTATTAGGTATGCGCTATAGTATAGAGGGCTTTTCACGGATGTTTTATTTTGAAAGCCGTATTGACCAAGGCACAACTTTCGACAATAAAAAGCGCGGTAATCAACTAGCCTTAGGCTTAAGATGGGGATTTTAAAAAATGATAAAACAAATACTAACGGCAACAATTGTTGTACTTTTAGCAGCGTGTCAAGCTAATGATATTGAACCAAAGAATACAGAAATGTTAGCTGGTGGTTGGCAACAAACAGAAATAAGTGCTGAAATTAAAAAAGCAGCTACCTTTGCGCTAGAGCAATTGGGCAAGCCCGCTGTAGAAATTTCATCAATCTCAGACATTCAGCAACAAGTTGTTGCTGGCATGAACTACAGTTTTTTGATGAAACTTTCCGACAAAACACAGTACTTAACGACGGTTTATCAAGACTTAGAAAATAACTTAAAAGTGACTAAGAGCGAAAAAATTTCAGATTAAGATAAGCATAAAATCTGAATGATAAAAAGGTTATCTGAACTTTTAAGATAACCTTTTTATTTTTAGCTTTTTACTGATGAGCTTCTACTGATAGCCATTACCAGATCAAAGTTCACCATTCAAACACCTCCATTTTGCCATAACTCCGCTGAACATAACTCATAGTTTAGAAAGAACAAGCCCACTTTAAACAGACACTGTGCGACTTAACCTTAGCTCGGGGTAAAATATTTAATCCATTGCGTGCATTAAACCGGGTAAATTCAATCAATCGCACAACACTCTCGCTTGTACGCTTTCCTTGTTGCTTTCTTTAACTTCTATTCAGCTCTGTCCCATTCAGTTCAGCTCTTTATTAAGAAGTTAAGAAAAGCATCTTTAAATGAGGTAAGTTAATATCATCGGAAGCTTAGATTAACCGATCAAATAAAACGTTAGTTTGTATTTTAGTGCTTTGATTTTCTTTTACAGGCATCTTTACTAGCGGCAATATCAAAAGCCTCAAAACCTCAAAACCTCAAAACCTCAAAACCAACAGTAGCAGTTCAGTAATGGGTAATATTTTTGCATTGATTTTGAGGCGAAAAAAAACCTTGTTATTAGCTGTACTAATTAACAAGGTTTCTAAGTATTCGTATTTTATTACTATAAGTAACGTTACGTCTAAAGCTTAGCTTTTAGAAGTAGTAAGATAAACCTACAGCAACTTCAGTATTTTCATCACGCAATGTACCTTCTACTTGGTCACTGTGGATGTTAGTTTTAGTATAGCCAACTTTAGCATCCCACCATAAAGTACCTGTCGCATTTAATGGCGCACCGTATACAACATCAAATTTATATACATTAACATCAGAAGTAATAGTTGATTGAGGTTGGATCATTAAGTATCCACCTTGATCATCTGTCGCTATTGAAACAAACAAGTTAGCAATATAACCACGAGTCGAAAAGCCTTCGCCTTTTATCTCAACAGCACCAACGTTAGGGTAAAGAGTTAACCAGTCGATACCGGTGTTTAATTTACCAATAACACCTAGCGCTAACGTATCTATGTCTTTAGCACCTTTAACATAAGCTTTGTTGTAATCAACACTAAAGCCAACTTGAGGAAATAAGCTACTTTCCACATCAAGGATTTGGAAGTAACGTGCACGTGTATACAAGTTATCAGCATCTGTTGTTACACGGTGTTCAACCAAACCTAAAAAAGTATTGCCTTCAGAATATTGTCCTGCAATACCTGCCGAACCAGTAACAAATTTATTATTTTTATCACCGCCAGCCTGAAAGCTTGCAAAAGTATTTGCCTGTGTTAAATCGGCTGGATTTGGCGTTTTATCTTCTGCAAAAGATTGAGTGCTTGCGCATATAGCAATAACTGTTGCTGCTAATTTAGTTGAGAATTTCATAGTGTGCCTCATTTTATAGTTTCAATGCGTGGATTCTAACAGCCTTACAACCATTAACAAGCCATCTACATATGGTTTACATCTTTATTTGATGAAATAATTGTAACAACACTAGGTTGCATATGCAACCACGTATTGAAAAAAAGTTTGATTTGAATCAAATGTGTCAACATTATCACTTTGCAATCATCTGATTTTTAGAAAGGCTGATTAACCATCACCCAGAATTGACTACCTTCACGACTTTTAGCCAATTCAGTACGAACCACTACGCCTTCAACCTCAAAACGTACCGCAGCACCATAACTCCACTTCATATCATCATGCAGTTCATTGAGATTAAAACTATCAGCAACGCGACCAACATCGACAAAAGCCACCCATTGCCACCAAGGCACTTGGTAGTAATCTGCTAATAAACCAGCTAGCGGCTGCCAAGTTGGAACAATGCGATATTCAGCGGTATATAAAACAGATGACCTACCATGAAAACGTTGGCCAGAATAACCACGAAGGCTGCCAAACCCTCCTAACGAGGCTCCAACAAATTCAGGCGGCCGCCTATCTTTACCACCTCTTTGCTCATTCCATGTCGGGGTATCTTCAATTTCAACATTAAAGGCCAATACATGATTAGTAAGCACCGAGCTTTTAGGTAACTGATAAAAGTGTGCATATTGAAATTTCCACATCATCCAAGAGGCGAGTTGCTGCGTTTCATTACCAAAAACAATATCAAAACCTAACAAGTTGCCTTTTAACGTTTTACTGAAAGAGTCTCTATTGTCCCACTTAAAGCCAATTTCAATACCCGATGCGCTGTCATCTCGTTGCAGTGAATTAAACTTTCCAATATCTCGATGTTCATAAAATGGCTGAAAATTAATACTTGAAACCCCAGATGACAATGGATTCCAAAAAGAACTTACGCCACTATGATTGGTAAGACTTGCAACGGCTCCTTGTTTGCCATTAGCAATGGGTAAGATATAACGAAAATGCATTCTTGCATCTTCTTCTTGCCCATGCGTTTCTACGCGAGCGCTATGTGACGAGTTATTGGAGCCAGCAGCTAGGTAAAGTGGTAATTGATCATCCAGATAATAAACACCTTCAGGAAAGTTTGCTCGATAATATTCCGCTGAAAATAGCCACTGCTTAGTAAATGGTAATTGATAAGAATTGGCCGCTAAATAGGTAACAAATGACTTATTAACAGATATTGCCGCTATGCCCAATACAGATGCTTGTTTTTGCCCTGCCCCTTTAATAACACCAGCAACACCTATTGATGTCGACATCGTTTCACTAGAGAAGGCAAATGGCAGCCCAACAAACTCCCCCAAAGCACTTTCATCAGTAACAATTTCAACGGGTGTTTCTGCCGCTTTGGCTTTCAATGGCATTGGCAATGCCATAAATATCAACAAGCTGAGCTGTAAGAGCCTAAAATACAAATGAAGTCCGACAATAATATAAATAACAATTCTACCTTTTCATACCATTGAACAACAGCTTTAACACCACTGAAGCTAGCTATTTCATACAAAGTTATTACATATTAATTCAAATAAAAGCAAAATCTCTCAAAGGCAGTATCCATAGTATCTGCACTTATTTTAAAGATGAGAAGTAGCAATATTCTGTAATTTTCTGGAAAACATAAGCTTGCATAAAGTTGCATATGCAACTATTATCAATATACTACAATATTGATGCGTATCAAGTAAACGAAATACCTTTACAATAAGTTGCCCATGCAACTAGTATTTATTACACTTTTTCTTCAATATAACTAAAACCTTACTAACAGGAACAAGCATGGCAGATGAAGAAACTTCGCAAATTGTTGAATACTTTTCAACAATGCATGACATTAACCGTATAAGCCATGCCCTAGTGCAGAGAGTATTCGACCGAGAATGCGTTGATGTTAGTACTGAACAATGGAAGACAATGGGCATTATTTATGACCATCAACCCATTGCTCCTATCGAAATTTCTCGTAAAACACACAAGAATAAAGGTGCGGTTGCCCGTGTGCTTTCTGGCCTTGAAAAACGAGAATTAATAAGACGCCTTCATGGTGAAAAACTAAATACCTACAATGTTGAGCTAACAGCAAAGGGCTATGAAACTCTTGATGTTGCTTATCAATTAGGCAATGACGTACTTACCAGCGTAATGACTGATATTGAAGAAGAAGAACTAAGCCAAGCTTTAGCCGTGCTTAAGCGAACGCTTGGCTCAATAAAAGCACTTTAAAGCCTACTTTAATTTTCTGTCTATTTAAGAGTCATGCTTGTCATGACTTTTTTTATGTTTCAAATAACAATGGCACTTATACATGCACTCGTACGCCAATATTTTATCGCCTTGCACCTAATATCTAATGCCCTGTGCTTTATGCTTTATGCTTTATGCTTTATGCTTTGCATTAGTCGTAACATAAAAAAGCAGGCTATTTAGCCTGCTTTCTCAATTCCAAATAATTATCAACTCGCTATTTAACCTCAGCTCGGGTTAAAGAATGTTTAATATTTTATGAAAAATCATAAATACCAATAAACTAATTATTTTAGATAAACAAAGACGTTTATTTTACTGCTCAGCATTGCTAGTTTTTTGACTATCAAGGCGAATTTGTGTGTCCAATAGCTAGCTATTGGTAATAAATTCAACGTAGATAGACGAAAAAATAGCTTGTTGAGAAATTTTACTTATCCCGAGTTGAGGTTATTTATCTAACCTAACAACTCGTATTAATGGCTAGCAATATTTAGAAAGTTAAAAGTTGAATTGGAACGATGCCTTCACTGAACGTTCATCACCAAACATGGCGCTGTTCATGCAACCGCCTTTTAAGTAATCTGCATCTAAGGCATTATCAACGTTTATACGTAAAATTCCTTCATGCGCATCACCCAAATCAAATCGGTGCTGATAACCGACATCAACTTTTACATAAGCATCTTTTTTAAATTCATTAGGTGTATCACCAAAACGCTCGCCAACATAAACAGCGCCAACATGAAAGTTGCTGTCTTCAGTTAAGCTGTAATTTGCCCACGTACTAAAGGTATGTTTTGCCGTATCTTTAGTAAATTTACCTGCAAATTTTGGATCTTTAGTAATGGTTGCATCTAAGTACATATATGAAGATAAAATAGATAACTCATCAGTAAGCTTACCTTCAGCTGATAATTCAAAGCCTCGGTGCTTTAATGCGCCAGCTTGGGTAGTTACTGGAATATCATTACTTTTATCAGTAACTACTTTGTTATTTTTCTCAATTTGAAAAATAGCAGCAGAGACAAACAAGCCGCCATCAAGTAACTCAGCTTTCGCACCAAGCTCATAAAGCTCACCTAGCTCGGCATCGAGCTTTTTACCGTAGTTTTTATCATCGGTATTCATTACCGGATCTTTTGGCTCAAAACTCTGACTATAAGTCCCGTAAACTGTAGTATTTTCTGTTGGGTGATACATCAAAGCAAATTTAGGCAAGATGTTGTCTTCAACACCGTGTTTTGTTTCTTCACGGTCATAACGCACACCCACAAGTGCATGCCATTGCTCGTTGAACTCAATTAAATCTTGCGCGTAAAAACCATAAGTACGACGTTGCACATGTTCTAGATCTTTGCCTAGACGGTAATCTAAAGCGTCTGGGCGGTCGATAATAATGTCGTCATTTATATTCACTTTATCAGCAATTTTGGTAAGTGCTTGCTTGCCTTGGCGATCATAATCTACGATATTTGAGCCGATCAACAACCTATGGTTAACCGTGCCTATTTCAAAATCACCTTTAAAATCAAAAAAGGCCGTATTTACTTCAAATTGTTCATAAGTATCACGACCACGTAGCTGGTAATCACCCGTTTCAGGATCAAGCCCTTGCACTTTACCAAACAAGCTTTCAGTGGTTTGACGCTCATGCGTTTGACGATTATAGCCCGTACTGATTGACCAATATTCATTAAGCTCAGAATTTAAGGTAAAACCGATATTTTCGACATCAGACGAGCGGTGCGACCACGGCATATCCCAAATGTAATCGCGCTTGCCTACTAGCTCAAATTTACCTGTGTCTTTATTTTTAACATGCTGCGGGCCCATTTCATGTGAACCATCATCATTTGCTCGGTCCCAATTAAAGCTAATGGTGGTATCTTCACCTAAATCAGCTTCAAGCATAATTGCACCAACTAAGCTTTCAGTGCTAGCAAAACTACCATCTTTATATTTGCGCCAGCCGTCTTGAGACGTTCTTGAAAGAATGACTCGTGAGCGAATAGTTTCATCTTCATTAAGGGCACCGCCGACATCAACCATCGAATTCATAAAGCCAAAAGAACCAAATTCTTGCTGGGCATTAACATGAAAGTCACTTGACGCTTTTTTGGTCACCATATTGATCATGCCGCCAGGAGTCGACTTGCCATAAAGTAAAGCTGATGGTCCTTTTAAAACTTCAATACGTTCGTACAATTCAATTGGCATGGTATAACGCGCTAAATGAAATTGACCATCGCGCAAGTAGCTTTGGTCTGGTTCAAGTACAAAACCACGCATATAAAAACGTTCGCGATTACGACGACTATTGCCTGTTGATACGCTGGCATCATTTTTAAGCAGTTGCGCAAGTGTTGTTGCACGCTGAGCATCCACTAATTCTTGGTCATAAATTGAAATAGTGCCCGGAGTTTCCAGCTGGCTCAGGTTCATCTTCATTGCTGAGCTATTTTCTGCGGTATATGATTTTTTTTTGCCAAATACCGAGATGCGCTCATATTCGTCATGATCATGATGGTGCTCTTCTTCTGCCATTGCAGTTGGAGCCGCTAATGCAACCGCAACTAGCGACGCTATTTTTGTGATAGAAAAACGTTTATTCTCAAAAAACATATTTACCTCAGGTAAAGACAACAACAACTCAATGTCTTTCATATTAATGAATAGCGTGTTCTATAACGCTACGAATGAGAATATTTTACATCCACCACAGTTGCAGCCGCAACCACATATTGTGATACAATAACAATTTGATACAGGGGAAAAGGTTTTATATATCCTAACCTCGAGTTAAATAATGTTTAATTGCTTATCTCGAACTGAGATTAGTTAGCTGTAGAAATGAATAATGCCCATATAGGGCATTATTAAAGTGGTGATGTTTTCTAACTATTGGTTAAAGGCTACCAATGCTTTTTCAAGAATTTCGCCATGTTTTGACGTGATAACTCTGATTCTGGTAAGTGCCAGTGAAATGCTTGGAATACATGCCACATACCTTCATATAGATCCAATTTAACCTCAATACCTGCTTGGTCAAGCACTTGATAATGACGAACAAAGTTACTTAAAAAGATTTCTTTGGTACCGCCTTGAATCAATACTGGCGGAAAGCCTTTTGAGTAGTCGCCATAAACTGGTGAAACATAAGGATTTTTAAACTGATCTTTGTCAGCATAAGCTAATGCCGCTTGGCTTAGAGAGTTTTCGTACGTCAATAATGGATCAGCTGATTTCAGGGTATGGTAACTATCGCCAACTGCGTCAATATCAGACCATGGCGAATGTAATACTACAACGGCAGGCATGCCCAAACCCATATCACGCATTTTTAGAGTAACGCCAGCCGCTAAACCGCCGCCAGCAGAGTCACCATAAATAGCTAAGTCTTTATTTTTATAACCTTGCTTCTTCAGCCCTTTAAACACATTAATGATTTCAGTCATTATTTGCTCATGTTTTGCTTTGGGTGCTACCGTGTAATCAATACTGATAATGCGATGACCAGTTACATCAGCAATCGGTACTGCGCTACCTAAGGTACTGTCGGCACTGAAAAAAGTATAAGCACCGCCGTGGGTATAAATTAATACTTTACCGTCTTCTTTCCAACCTTTTGGCTTGATATCGATAACGGGGGTACCATTCAATTCATACCGTGCGAGTGTCGGCTTATATTGGGCAACAGCAGCATCGTTAGCTTCTTTCCATAACGCTTCATTGCCATCAACCATTGCCTGCCAAGTCGCTTTGTCTTCTGGTGCAGGTAAAGGCATGACTTCACGCTGAAAGTAAGTCATTGCTTGCTGGGCTTCTGGTGAAATAGTCTTGGGAATATAAAATGCTGAATCGGCAAATGCTGGTGCAGACAAGGTGAAAATTAATGAAGCTGAGAATAGCGCTTTTTTAAACATACAATCTCCTAATTTTACTAACAATGAAAAGTCGGTGAATAACTATAAACTAGATTAATAACACCGCTTTATTAAATAAGATAGGCAAATTTTACCAGACAATTAGTTGCATATGCAACAGCTGTTATCGTAGTCAACCATGATTTTTTCATTATGATTTAGCTGCTGATATTAAAGAATATTTGAAAGTTTTTAAAATAAAAAAGCGAATAACTCACGTTATTCGCTTTCTATTAACAATATGAATTGTCGTGTAATTATTTACTATAAACTTCTTTACCGTTGAAGATAGTTTTTTGCACTTGGGTCTGGTGCACTTTACGAAGATCACCTTTAAATAAATGACGATCAAGTACAATCATATCAGCAAATTTACCTACTTCTATTGAGCCAGATTTATCACCTAGGCCAATGGCTTTTGCACCATTAAGGGTAAATATTTTAATCGCTGTAGACATTTCAATTGCATGTTTAGCGCCTAGTTGCTCTTTTGAACCGCCAGGTACTTCACGAGTTACCATTGCTTCTAAACCAAGCCAAGGGTTTGGTGTTAATGATACCGTCCAGTCTGAGCCGTAAGATACCAAACCACCAGTTCGAATCAATTCTTTTACTGGCCAAAGTCTATCAGTACGGTCACCAATATCTGCACGAATAATTGCTTCACCATCATTTGGAAACCAAAGTGCTGGCGATGCTTCATAGACGACACCTAATTGAGCAAACCTTGGAATATCACTTGGCGCAATAAAAGTACCATGTGCAATAGAGTTAGGCGTACCACTTGTTTTTTTAGGTAATCTTTCAAAGATATCTAAAATACCGCGAATACCACGGTCACCAATAGCATGTGCCTTAAATGACAGGCCTAAAGCAGCATACGTTTTCATTTCTGCTTCAACATCAGCCAAACTGTAGCGGAAGTTACCATTAAAGTTAGTGCCATGAAACGGGTCAATCATTGCAGCGGTTTGACCAGCTGCTGAGCCATCCATAATATATTTTACCGCATTTGGATAAACAAATTCAGAGGCATAGGCCTTATGATTACGAATAAGGATATCGGCTGATTTTTTCTGCTGTGGATCAGAAAATTCTAACGGCGTTGCAAGACTGACATGCATACGATGATTTAATAATCCATCATTTTCCAAGCGGCGATAGGCATCCAAATTTTTTGTCGTGCCATAAGCATCATTCATGGCAGTAACACCATAAGAGCTCATTTCATTCAAAAATGCTCCCATGCCCTTTTCTGTCCAGAGTGCTGGCGAATAGTTATCTAAAGCGTTCATAACCATAGTAGAAACGGTTTCACGCACCACACCAGTTAGTTCGCCATTTGCATCTTTAACAAAAATACCTCCTGGAGGCGGCGTTGCGTCTTTAGTAATACCTAACTCTTCTAGTGCTAATGAGTTAAGTAACATCGCATGAGCACCTTGGTCCCACAAAGCTATTGGTCTATCAGCAACGATATCATCAAGCGCTTTCTTATTTGACGGAACATCAGTACCAGCAATCAAACCATTATCATCAGCTAGCCAATTTAAGGTGCCACCATATAACCATTTTTTATCTGGATTATTTTCACGAAAAGCTCTAATTTTCTTAGTAACAGTATCCCAACTATCGCCAGCAGCTAAAAAGATATTTAAGTAGTTGTCTGCCCCCATATCTGGGTGAATATGCTCATCTACCATGCCCGGCATAACAAACTTACCTTTTAAGTCGATGACTTTGGTATCGCTACCTTTAAAGGCCATAACATCTTCGTTTGAGCCAACGCTAATAAATTTACCATCATCTATCGCAACTGCCTCAGCCCATTGTTGTTTATCATTTACCGTGTATATCGCGCCATTTTTATAAATGACGTCCGCCATATCAGCGGCAATACTTGCACCTGATACAAATAAACCTATGCATAAAGCGATGGGGCTCTTCAATATCTTCATTATATTATCCTCTTACCTAAAAAATTTTATAAAACTACTTCCGTTTAGAAAATGTAAGTTACTGCTAAACACTTTTTACAACTTGTTATTCATTCACTCGCTATCATTAACCCGCTAAAATCTATAGCCCATCTTGATAAAGTAACTATCAAATTGAATGTTTTTACATGACTCACTGTTGTCATTATTTCTATCGTAGTTGCTATAACCAGCACCGATATCCCAGCGTTCATCAAATTGATAAGCAAGTTCTGCAACCATGTCTGTTATTTGGCCATCGCCATTATCAGCATAAGTACCGTCAACTTTAAAACTAACCTTTTGGTTAAACTTGTATCCTAGCGTCGCGGTAACCGCAGGATAGAATACCCATTCATTATTGTGTGCGATAGTTTCTCGGTCACCTGGATTTATATAAATTTCCGCTTCATTGAATTGAGTGATTAATGCTGCACCAACTTCGGTAATAACATTATCTGCAACATTAAAACTACGTTGCCAACCAAGTTTAAAGTCATTACTCATATAACGGGCGTAAGCACGATCGTCTTGATAATCACCAGCCGCTCTTATTTCAAAAGGATTCCATAAAAATGAAAATGAGTTTTTCTTGTCGGCTTGCATTGACCACTTCACCACAGAGGTTGCGATGTTATCGTCACTATCGGTAATATTTACGCCATATACTGGGTGACCAGGGTCGGCGGTTTCAAATTGAGTAAATGCTGAGAAAAATTCAAATTTATATTTACCATCAAACGGTTCACCACTTGGCTTTTTAGTTGGCGCTTTACTATCAAAAAAATCAGATGAGAATACAACATTAATACCAATGCTATCACCGTCAGTTTTTGGCAAAAAAGCCACGTTTTCATCAACAGCATTAACAAAATACAAACTTGAAAGCGTTGCGATACTGGCACCGGCGATAACATCATCCCAATAATGCTTATCAGCATAAATTCGGCTATAACCTGTAAATGCAGCTAAACCGTAAGCAGGAACACCCCAAGCAGCACCGTAGCGGTTATAAATAAAGGAAGCACCAGCAAAAGAAGCACTGGTATGGCCTGAGGGGTATGAACTGCCACCAATGCTACCATCACTAAAATTAGGACGGCGTTTATCTGCTGCACTTTTTGCTAAATGAGTAATTACTTGCGACGCTGCAAACGATTTAACAAACTGCCAACGACCTTCCGTATCATCATAATAATAGGTTAATCCTAGCCCGACTATTGGTGTTAATAATTGTGTAATATCACCAATTTCTTCGATTGTACTTGCTTGCGTACTACAAGATAGTGCTACTGCAACTGAAGTAGCCAAAACTTTTTTCATTTAACAAAACCTTATTCTATAAACATGCATTAACGTCATGTTAACACAAGAACAAATAGAAGTTACATCGCCAACTGCCATAGTGATCAAACAAAATCACAATGCACTAACCTAAATTGAAAACATATAGGGCCTGTTGATCTTTCAAGGTTATTTTTATAGCAACATTTTTAATATTTCGCGCAGAAATAAAAATATTAACTATAGTAAATAGTTAGCAGAATATAGGCTTATTTATCAGCCCATTTTGCCAATCAAGAGAGTGGCCGAATATCAATGTTTTTTTGATTTTCGTTCAGCTTAAAAATACAGGAACTTGCGAGTAACATGGAATGAAAGTTGGATTTGTTAGTATCAATAACCCTTACCTCAGGTTAGAAACTCAAATAGACAAGCTGCAGCGCATTGGTTGTAAAAAAATTTTTACAGGTAAACACCTAGGCCTGTTAAAAGAAGATGAATTTCGCCGTGAACAAATGATCAATTACATTGTTAAAGACGACATAATTGTAGTGAATGCGCTGTCAGATCTTGGGCACTCTCTTAAATCAGTGGTTGAGCGTATCAGTAAAATACACGATAAAGGCGGATCAATTTTAGCGTTAGATGAGTCAATTGATACCAGTTACGACAATGAATATTCACGCGCGATCAAGGCTACAAGTCAAATGTTCTACCAGCTGGATCAAGACTTAATAAAAGTACGCACTGCCATTGGCAGAGCGTGCTCAAAAGTAAATGGCAAAAAACTAGGCCGAAAAGCTGCATTATCTGACGACGTACAACAAGAGGTATTAAAAGCTATTCGTGATAAAAAAAGCATCAGCTCGCTTGCTCGTAAATACCAAGTTTCGCGTACAACAATTCAGCGGGTTCGTGCTCGTCACCAAACTAGCCTAGTACAGTGAAATAATTTTTTTATGTCTATACTGTAATTAATAATTTAATTCATACATTAACTTAAAGCCTATTTAAAACAGGTGAAATCGATGAACAGTGTTAGATATACGCTTCTTGTGATATTGGTGATTGTTTTTAGCTGGCCCGTTGTTGTTCAAGCCCATCTTTCACCTTGGGTTATGTGGTTATACCCTTTTAGTTTGTGGGCCGTTGTCATTGTTGTCGCTATTTTTATTGGTGATAAACAATCAGACGACTCCGATTATTAATTAAGCGCCGCTGCCGTGATTACAATCTCATCCGCTTTTCTATTACTCATCTTATATGGTATCTGCCTATACCTCATTGCAATATGGGGCGAGTCAAATAGCGCAAGTGCCAAT
>PJEL010001722.1_pt1 | contig 21273 bp, 20 predicted proteins | sample 1853271 | NCBI WGS metagenome assembly PJEL01 (sample SAMN08108733, study PRJNA415343) | Invertebrate metagenome, whole genome shotgun sequencing project. | host: Globobulimina | place: Sweden: Gullmar Fjord | collected 2015-08
AAATAGTTTACCTTACTGGAAATATTTTTATTTATTTTTTTAAGTGATATTTCATTTAGTGAGCTTGGAGCATTGACATATATATTACTATCATACGATGCTTTATCAAAACTATCAATTCTATTCAAAATTGATATTATAATAGTTTTTATTTCAGCTTCATCTTCATCATGAACTTGAGACAACCGGTTTATAAAATAAACTATTCTAATCCAAGATTTAAAATGTTTATCTGTTAATAATGATGCAACTTCTAAAAGGTTCTCAATTGCTGACTTATCAACAAGTAAAAGTTCTTTCATTGATAAGAGAGTATAACTCTCTATATTGTTAGACCTTAAATACTCAATAGCTTTAGCTATTTCTTTAGTACTAGTAGGATGTTCTCCTCCATAAAATTTTGTAACTTTATTTTCTTTAGGAAAATCTTTAAACCCATGTTTTAGAAAAAACAATAAATACTCACGAAGTCTTTTTTCATTAATAATATTTTTTTCATACTCTTTTCTTCGTTGCCAAAAATCAAAAACCCAAATAATAATTAGTATTTCAACACCAATTCCAATAAGTTCAGGAGTAACATTACCAGTTAAAAAATCAAAAAAACTAGAATTAAATTTATACCCGATTACAAACAAAAATATTATACATAAAATTATAATTACAGAGAAATTTATGTATTGAACTTTTTCTTTATTAAACAACTTTCACCTTAAATATTTCAACTTATTAATTTAGTTATTATTTTACCTAAAAAAATCATAAAGAAATTTAATAAGTAATATTTGTGCTAATTTAAGCATATAAACTATCAATACATTTACATCTCTCCATCATTTACTAACCCATTCTTTAAATAAATCGTCATTGTAGTATTTGTATTTATATGTTTCAATTGATCTTGAATATAACTCATTGGAGCTAGTGTTGCATATGATACTCTACTTGCATATAATAGTTCTATATTCAATTCCTAGTTTTTTCAACAAGGGTTTAAAATACCTTCTAACTAATACAGTTGATTTATAATAAGGTTTTAATATATTAGGATTAGGAAATACCCATGTTAAAATTACAAGTTCAACAACCTGTAGTTTTTGTAACTTTCTATAAGTTTCAAACTAAATTGTTAAACTATGATATAATTTTAATGACTATCGGTTACTACCTCAAAACTCTGAACACTCTCGGGTCGAACATTTCCTCTCTTCTCATTCTAATCTTATTATCTTCTAAACTTTATAGTTTTTGTATATTTCTAATAGATCACCTGATGTTTCAGTAATACCAAATATTTTTAATTCTGATTCTCTATTTTTATATAAAGAAAGTATTATCTCATTTTTTTCCTCAGTTTTTGCAAAATGAATTTTTCTATGACATTCTGGACATAAAGCAATAATATTTGCAGGTATATCTAAACTATTGCTTATTTCTTCTTGTGCACTCATAGGAAATAAATGGTGTGCTTCCATGTACTGTTTATTTGTTGCTTTTGATATAAATGTTGTATGCTTACTATTGATTTCACATTCATAGTTTGCTTGTTCTAATGCTTGTTTTGCATATGAGCCATTTCTTCGATATTTATTAATACCATTACAATCTTGTTTTTCAGGAGGTTTTTGAGGTTTTCTTTCTGGTGATACAGGTATTATATTATCAAAATTATTTTCTAATAAATCATCTAATTCATGATCATCAAAATATTCTTTAGGATTTAAAGAATAAATATAACTTAGTATTTTTACACTTCTATAATTATTTAAAAAGAAGAAAGTCTTAAAATATGGGAACTTATCATATTCAGAATAATCATAAATCTTTTCATAACTTATATCATCAACCTCTTCTAATTCATAATAATAGTTTAATTGATATTTTTTTTCAGAGTTATTCTCTTCTATTTTGGTTATTGTACCTTTTGCAAAAACCTTTGCATCTTTAACGAATAGAACAATTGCACCTAGAGATTTTTTCCAATTTTTTTTATATTCTATGCTTTCGGCCCATCTATCATAGTTTGATTCTAAAAAATTCTCTTTTGTATATCTATTACCTATTGGTTGAATTATTACTGGCATACTCAAATTATTGGGAACAATAAAGTATTCTTCAGGACTTACACCTTTATCCACTTTAATGTTTTTATGTAATTTATTTCTTGATATCTCTGCATTAATAGAGCCAGATAACTTTGCAAAAGATGATGTTTTTGTTCTTGTATGGTTTTTATCATAATCAGGATATTTTTCAATATATTTTTGTGTTAACTGCTTTTCTGTAGCTCTTCCATTTAAATCTTCTTTTAATATCGAATATACTCTATCTTTAATAGTTTGTATTTTCATTTTTTTTAAGTCCTCCTCTAGTGTTTATTTTTAAGCATTAAATTTATTTTAATGCTTTTAATAACATAATATTTATCGTTTATTTTTTTCATAATAATCAATAAGTAACTCACATTCTTTATAATTCAAACTATTTTTATCAGCCTCATACATTAAATCTAATTGTCTACTAGAAGGCATGTCCTTTTTTTCATTAAGGGGATTCTTTAATTTTAATAGAGGACGTTTAAATTTGTACAGTAGAACATTAAAAAAATTAACCATGGAACAATAACGATTACCACCGGGAATTATTAATCTTTGATATTCTTTCCAGTTAATATTTATTACTGAATCTACTTCAAGAATGTGTTCATTTTCTGTTTTATTAGTCTTACGTAGGGGGATCATTACATTGAATGATACATTAGCCATTTGCTTATATACAGTAACATCATAAACAAGTATTTGATATATTAAATCAAGTTTATATACTTCTTCAACTAACCGTTCCAATTCATCCATGTTTATAGAGACTTTTTGGTTATCTATTTCTTCCATTTATACTCCATTCAATTCTTATAATTTTATGTGCTTTACACTAAAAAGTTGAATTAATTAATATAAGGGTTCGCATTACCTTGTAATTTCTCAACTCTTCCGTTCTTAATTCTTTCCCAGTTAGAGACAGGGTCTTGTTTATTCCAAGCTTCCATCATTCTTCTTTCTTGCTTTGATAATCTAACATTGTATTTATCACTCATATAAAAATAGATTCTTGAGATATCACCTTTTATATTATCTTTAACGTATGCTCTCTTAGCTTTAAAGTTAACTTGTACTTCGCATTTACCATATTGACCTATAGTTACTTTATTAGCTCCATATCGATAGTTAGATCTATTACCATTAACTTCTCCAATAGCAGGAACTAAGTTATGCATATCTGATTCCATAGTTTTAAAAAGTTTATCTTTTATACAGCCTTTTCTTCCTCCATCTTTCCAACATTGTAAATGTCTTCCAAAGTTATGTGCAGGCATTACATGTTCCCACTCAACTCTTTGGGCTCTAGTATTTACTTTGCCTGATTTATAAAATGCTTTTCTAGGAGAATAGTATTCTTCATCTTGAATAATTAAAGTTTTTTGCTTACCTTTAATAGTTTTAATCAAATAAGGATTATTACAATAAAAGGTATTCTGATTATCTGGATAAATCTTTTTTAACAGGATTTTCTTTGATTTTGAGAACGATGCAGCATTTACACTTAATGCAATAATTAGTAGTGTTAGTAATAGTTTCATTTTATTATCCTTACTTGATCTATATATCTTTCCATACCCATAGGATCTTTAATTATAAAAGAAATTACGCCATCATTTATAATAGCTTTTGCTAATTCTATTTCAATAGTTTCTTCTCCATTAAAATAGTCTTTATTTTTATATTCAACTTGATATTCTTTATCTTCTTGGATATTTAATTGTTTTAGTTCTTCTTGTGTATTTGGAATAAAATTCATATTTCATCAACCTCTATTTATTATCTTTTTTATATTTTAATAATCTAATTATTTATGATTATAACAGATAATATTATAAAAATCCTTATAGTAATAAAGCATATAGATATATATTACAAACTGAAATCTTTTGAACAATACATAATTTTTTAGAATATAATAATAAAAAGATATAAAATATTAGAACCAAGTAATATTATTGCAATAGATGGATATTTATCAGTAAATGAACTTACCTCAAATAGAACATGTTCCAAAAACTATCTAAGAGAAGAATAATCAATATGAACAACTATTTAAATTATAATGATTTTAAAACTATTGAAGATTATTGTATTAAAAATTGTAAAGATTTAATGTCAAAGGATTATAAAAGTGACTTGAAAGATTTTTATAGAGGAAAATATAAGGGATTTCTATATTTAAAAAACTTTAATCAATCAATATCTAAAAATAATAAAAGCATAAAGAAATTTGAATATTACAATTTATTGAAAGAACAAAAAAACTTAATTTCAAATCAATATCATCGAAAAAAAGATTTTATTAATGGAATAAAAGATGCATTATATGAATCCTTGAATTTTATATCAACAATAGGATGATAATATATAACCTACATAGAAATATTTATAAAATAATAGTATTCATTTTATAGAAAGAATTCTTAATATTTTTATTAAGAAAGTTTAGATAAACTCATTGAAATAATTTCAAACAGTATAATATTATTCTGATTGTGATCTTACCTATCAAAAATTTAGGAAAAAAATGAAAAAAATATTTTTAACACTTATATTTGCACTTAGCTTATTTGCACAAAGTGAAGTAACGAATACAACAACTGGAAATGTAAATGAAAGTAAGTTAGCTCTTATTTATAATAATCCATCTGTTGAAAAACAAGGATGCTGTTCTTGGCATGGTGGAGTTCAAGGTTGTTCTGGAGGTAGATTAGTTTGTAATGATGGGACATTAAGTCCTTCTTGTACTTGTTTAGGTGGTGAACCTATTTCTGATGTTAAGACTAACTAATAAATACTTAACTTTATAAATCTAATTACCCTTTCTGTTAGTTCCTATGAATTTATTTATAGAAGTTTTTATGAACTTGATAATGTAGGATTAACTCAAGAGTTCAAATTAAGATACTTTGAACTCTTAGAAGATATAAAAGATGAAGTAATCAAACAACTAACAGAATCTGCACTTGTATCACAAATTGATTCTGGAATGGTAACATAAATTCATACATAGAATTTAAAAGTATCTAAGTTAAAATAACAAGTTCAACAACTTGTACCTTATGGAGTATGTTCAAAACCCAACCCTTTTTGAAACAAGCTTTTTATTAGTAAAAACTGCTCCCAAAAGAAAGAGGTTTAAATTGCTTTATATATTTTATACTTTATTAGAAATTTACTCTAGTCCATCGATAAATATTTAGAACTACGAATATCCGGAGCTATAACTTCCCCTTCATTGTATTTTGAAAGTAATTCTTTAAAAGTTAAAACAAAAATGTATTTTGTACAAGTGACTTTATCTTTATTTTCAGTTGCTGTACTTTTTGTTTTGGTATTACATTAGTTATCGTGTTCATTAAATGAGTCAAAATAATAAATAGTCATATATTTCCTTTCTTTTATTTTTTATCTAAAAGGGTAATTTAAATAGCCCTTTTTTTATTAGTTTAAATTATTGATTTAGATATCTTTTAAAATTAACCATATTCTGATTTAAGTCTCTCAATATACCTACTATTAGACCTTGTCCTATTGTAGTGTGATTTGACATTCTTACAATGCATATAGTACGTATTCCATTTGAATAGTAGAAATGTGATCCTCTACATCTTTTTTGTTTGTACCCTAATGAATAAACATACTTCATTAAGGTTTTATATTTAACTTTTAGTGATTTCATGATAGTTTCTTTAGTAATCAAATATCAGTTGTCATATATATTCCGAGAATTCCTGATTATATAAGGCTATTACATCAATAAATTTATCTTTAAGCAGATAATATTTTGGGTTAAAAAAGCAAGATTCATAATGGTAACTAGGGTTTAAAGGTTTTTTCTGTTTTAGAAAGTTATCAATTTTATAAGGGAAGTCTCCATAGAACCATGATTTCTGTATTCTTAAAACGTCCTCATCTGTATAACCTGAAGTTTTTTTATGCCCATCAAAATATCTTTGTAAAGAAGGGCTTTGTATATATTCTTCAAACATTGCAGAATAACTAACTCTATTTGATGTAAATTCGAAGAATACATAATCATCGTAATTGTTAGTAAATCTTTCAATAATATGTTTTAAAGAAGTGTATTTAGAAATAAAGGCTTCAATATCACCATTCTCTGTATCAATTAGTTTTAGTCCAAAATTTTGGGTATGGTTTAAATCCTTAACTGTTAGAGGTCTTTCAATGCTTCTACCAAGATCATTCTCTGAAATTTTGTAAAAATATTCACCTAAATCATTTTTAGAAAAAACTACAATAATATTATCCATATTAAGCCATTCATAAAATTGTTTGCAGCAATCACTGTATGATTTAAAACCTAGTTCTTTAGCAACAATATCTTTTGCGGGAGTTAGTTTAATGTCGGGGTTAGCTTTGTGTATTTTTTTAGCTTTTTTTAAAATGTTCGTTAGAGTAGAATTTGTAAATTCCATTAATTATCCTTTTGTAATTCACTTTGCATGTCTCACTCATACTGTGTAACAAAAGACTAAATGGCATACATTAGTCACGTAATGGTAGTTAAAAGTTGTTCTTGTTTGGTATTGTTCTAAGAAGAACTTATATAGTGAGAATAGTTTATACCAATAACGAAATAGAAGTTTATCACAAATATTATTGTTTGTCAAACTGTAATACTAACATAATGCATGCTTATAATTTAAAAGTATCTAAGTCAAAATAACAAGTTCAACAACCTGTACCATTTGGAGTTTGTTCAAAAATTCAACTCTTTTTGGAATAAGCTATCTATTGGTAAAAACTGCTCCAAAAGTAAGAGGTTTAGGGAACTACTAAACTGAAAACAAATGAGATTGTTCATAGTTTTGTGTCAAAATATTATAATCATATTTTATCTAATATTATGTATGTACAGAGGATATGTTATATTCCTAAATTAATACAAAGACCTTTAATAAAGATTTTGTAATTAGATTATAGTAATCATTTAAATGTAGTCTTTTTTGAAGCAAAAACTAAATTAAAAACTTGCATCTATTTTTTGCATAGTCTTTATAAATTGATTATATTCATCCTCTTCAAGCACATTTTTTATCTCTTTATTCATATTTAGTACGAGAGGGAAAATGTTTTCAAAAAGCTCTTCCCCTCTAAGTGTCATTTGAACAATCTGCTTTCTTTTATCCTCAGTAGACCTCTTTTTAACAACTAATCCACCTTTTATCATTCTTTCTAAAGTTCTTGTAGTGGTTGGTTCATCTGAAAAGGTCTGATTTGCTATCTCTTTTTGCGACATAGAACCATTAGATAATAGTAATAGTATTCCAAATTGATTGGAAGTAGTCAGCCCAAATTCTTTTCCCTCTTTATCTAATCTTTTTATCAATTTTGAACTAATTGAATGGAACATTCGTCCAGGTGCATTTTCTAGTGATATTTTTTTCATAATCAAATTATATAAAAAATAAAATTATACTTGTCTTAAGCAAGTTTTTATTTTAGATTAATTATACTTGCATTAGACAAGTATTTAAGGAGTAGAAATGAAAACAAAAATATTAATAGTTAGTTCATTAATAGTTGCAGGTGTAATATTATCAACAGGATGTGCAGGAAAATTTCATAAAGGTAACTTTGGAGATTTTATATTTGAAAAGTTTGATAAAAATGAAGATTCTAAATTAAATAAAAAAGAGCATTTAGATATTGCGTTTAGTAGGTTTGAAAGAATTGATGACAATGAAGATGGCAACTTGACGAAAAAAGAGTTAAATAACTCTCTATTTTCAAATATGAAATTAAACTTTGTAGATTACTATTTAAATAGAAATGATTTAAATAGTGATGAAAGAGTTACAAGATCTGAAATAATTGAACAAGCAAAAAAAGAGTTTATTAAATTAGATAATAATAATGATGGTGTTCTTTCAAAAGAAGAATATGAAAAACAAAAATCACCATTCAAAAAATAAGGAATAAAAGATGAAAAAAATATTTTTAACAATAATTTTAGCAGTATCACTATTTTCTAGTGAGTATAAGGTTGATAAAGATTATTCAAGTATCAAATTTGAAGTAAGTAAGCTTTTGTTTATAGGTGTTGATGGCGAATTTTCAGAGTTTAGTGGGACAATTAAGCTTGATGAAAATAATAAATTATCTCAAATTGATGGTATTGTATCAATTGATTCAATTAATACGCAAGATGAAGAAAGAGATAATCATTTAAAAGCAGATGACTATTTTAATCTAAGAGGCTTTCCAAATATTATCTTTAAAACAAGTGAAATTACAGGTGATATAATAAAAGCAATAGTTAATATAAAAGGAATTAAAAAAGAACTTACTTTTAAAATCAGTAAACTATCCGTATCTAAAAGTAATGTAAGTTTTACATTAACATCTATTGTAGATAGACAACAATTTATGTTAAATGGATCAAAAAGTGGGCTTTTTGCTGATAATATTGGAGTAACTGCTAACCTTGTAGCAGTTAAAACAAAATAATGTTAGTTTATAAAGCACATAAAGTTTTTGCGATGGTAGCCTTTGCTACTATCGTAACATTCTGGACTTCAACTATAATTGTTGAATTGTTTTTTGACTATGAATCAATTACATCTATAAAATCTCTTATTGTTTATCCTGGTCTATTTATATTGATTCCCTCAATAATTATTACAGCAATTACGGGAAATATTATTGCAAAAAAATCAAAAAAAGAAGTGTTAATTGCAAAGAAAAAAAAGAGGATGCCTTTTATTGCAATTTTAGGAGCAGCTGTTCTTTTACCAGCAGCAATATATTTAGATATTCTTGCATCACAGCAGTTATTTGATACTAATTTTTATATAATTCAAGCCTTAGAGTTAATTGCAGGTGCTACAAATATTACATTAATATTTTTAAATATTAGAGATAGTAAGAATATTAAAAATTAAGAGCTCACTTGTGCTCACAAAACTGGTCTTTAATTTATAATCAGTTGATATGACAGACAACAAAACAACATTTGATCATAAGTCTTTTAATGGTCAGATGTTGTATCTATTGATAAGTTACAAGGGAAATATTCCTTCGAGCCTTCCTTCAAAAAATATAGCTAATTGAGAAATGGTAAGAGACCAATTTCTTACAGGCATAGTCCATTTCTTGTTTGCATTCTTAATCCCCATATACTGTACATTACTGAACATGCTCCAAATTTCAACTCTTTTTGGAACAAGCTTTCCATTACCAAAAACTGTTCAAAAAGTAAGAGATTTAAAATAATTACTTCGTTTAACCAATATTCACTTTAATCATACATCTTATAAATAATTTATTGCATAATTATCTATCTCTGCTTCTTGATTTAAAGAAATGATTACACTAGTTTTTCCATTCTTAAATTTATCAAAATACTCATTAATATCATGAAGTTGTTTTTGATAAGACAATGTTAATGTTTCAAAATCACTTTTATGGTTATCTTGTAAAATATTTATGATTCTTTCTCTCTCTTCCAAAGTGTTATTTGAATTAAAATAAGATTTAAAGATACTTACTTTATCATTAATAAACTTCTCATAATTATCTAATTTTTCTTTAAGTTCTTCAAATTGAATATCTACATCTGAAAATTCATTTCCATTTGGATCAAGAAGTTTTTTTGTTATTAATAATACAGAAGATAATTTCAAAATAAGTTTATACCGTACTTTAAGCGGTTCAATATTGTTGATAAGTTTTTTTAATTCTAAGTAAGTATTTTCGCTACCAAAGGTATCTTTATTCCCTAGATTATGTATTCGTTTATTCAAACCTTGCAATTCTTCTAGAAGCTTACTTTCCCATTTAGAAATGTCATATATGATATCTTCTATCTTTTGCTTCCTTACTTGGCTAAGTTCTACATTAAAATCATTCTCTCTAATAAAACTCGTAATACGTACAATATATTTTATTGCACCATTAATCTGTGCTTTATCCTCTGCTTCAAGTTTAGCATGAACCTGTTCAATTAAGCTTTTTATATCACTTAGATTCTTTTCAATATCAGCTAAATGAGACTGAGCTACAACAATACTAAGAAGCTGATAACCTCCAGCTAATAATTGCTTAGTTTGACCACCTTTGAGAATTTGTGCATGTTCTTTAATAACTCCTTTTCCATCTTTTACAATTGCTCGACTCTCTATCATTGTATATGTACCCTCTGCTAGTTTTCTTTGCACTTCAGGAGTAAACACCAATTCAACAGTTTGATTTGGGATACTTATAACGTTCTTAATAGTATCACCTAATAGTTGTTTGATTTTGTCAATATTAATCTCATTAGGATTTTCAAAATTAATATTTTCAACCGATTCACTATCTATAACTTTTAGCTGTCCTAGTTCAGCATTTTGTTCATCATTAATCACAAAAATTTCGTTATATACTACTTGAATGTTTTTATTACTTGACTTCTCTAGTATTACCTGTTTAGAACTAGTAACGTAGTTTTTTCTTAATTGAGCAATCTCAAACACTGCTTTGACTGTTACTTCAAAGTTTGGATCTGATATTCTTTTTAATAAAAAAACTGGAGTTGATACTGTGGCTATTAATACATCTTTATTTTTTAAACTTATTTTTGGGTTGTACTTTTTCGATAATGTATCTTTGTCTATAGCGTTGGATAAAAGATTATTTTCTAAAATTTCTGTAGAATAAAAAGTATCTATACCGAGAATTGTATTCTCAATCTTATTTGTAACCTTCTCTTTCAATTTTCCAAATAAGGAATCTTCTAATGACGGATCATACGTAATATCTATTTTTAAAGCTTCACATACATCTCTCAAAAGTTCAATATACTTAACACCATTCCTTCTAACTACATTACTTATTGAGTTTCCTCCAAAATATTGTAGTTCTGCTGCAATTTCTTGCCAATAATATCTATGTTCAGGGTTAAATACCTTATATATATCTCTTGATGTCAATTCTTCAGTTTTAGGTGCTGTTAATATTTTAACTAATTCATTTAAATCTTCTGATTTTACAAACTTTAAAAACTCTAAGTTTTCATCTTCTATGTATCTCATTTTTTAACCTTCAACTTTACTTCTCTAGATTAACTCTTTATTTTATTCAATGAATATTATATACAGAATGGCTTGATACAAGATAAATAAATCAACACATAAAAAGTTAATTTCAATGTTATTTATATTGTTCTTTTTGAAACAACTATCTCAATGATATTGTTAATTCTACTCTAAACGAAGGAGTCAACTATGAATGTAGGATATGCAAGAGTTTCAACTTCAAGTCAAAGCCTTAAGAATCAAATAAAACAACTCAAAGCTGCTGGCTGTAAAAAGACCTTCTATGAAAAAAGATCTGGGAAAAATGAATCTGACTGGTTTTCAAGACAGGTTTATTTCTCCGTGTTCCATAAAGAGTACCTTATGAGGTATACTCCAAATTTCAAGTCTTTTTGGAACAAGCTTACTATTAGTAAAAACTGTCCCAAAAGTAAGAGGTTAAGGAAGAGACTATTTTGATTTTTTGTCCTACCTTATTGATAGATTATTTTATGATTTAGTATGTTTTGGGAACAAAAATGGGAACAGTTTTTATAATAAACTTCATTTGAAAGGATAAAATTTATTTAAATGTTTAAATAAATATAAAACTATTAATTAAAAACCATGTTTATCAAGTTCTTAAATATTCTTCAAGTGATTTGATTATTTCATAACCTATTTGTCTTATTGAAACTAATTCAATTGCAGCAACTGCTTTTTCTTCATTCCCATTACTCATTATCCATCCTGCACCATTTTCCCTTGTTAAGTTATGGAAGGCTTCATCTAATTCTGGGTCTATATGTGCTCCACCATCTTTATTAGTTACGGCAAGAACAATTTTCTTTCGACTGAAAGTATTTTTTTTATTGTCACTAATAACAATTTCATTCCACCATGAATCAAATTTCTTATTATAAATTGTTTGACTATTTTTATTTTCACACTTTGGTACATATTCGGTACCGTTATTACTTATTTTCATAGAAACTAGCCCTGTATGCGTTACCAAATTTAAAGGATCATATGGATTAGACGTACTAATATAATTGATTTTATTTTTTATTGATAATTGATTTAATAATGCATGTGATGATTTAGTATCATGTACTAATGTTCTGATAACTAATGCAATTCTTTTTGCTTCAAATAATATTCCACTATCGAAAATTTTGCATGAAATTTTTAAAAATTCTAATTGTTCAAATAAGTGTTGCTCTAATTCAGCTCTTTTTTGTTTTTTAGTTGCCATTTTAATCCTTTATCATATTTTACTAGATTAAAACTTAATTAAAATAACAAAAATATAAATTTTTAAAATCATTGTTATTAATTGGGATAATATTATCCAAAAGTAATTTCAGTAAGAAATGAAAATATTATATAAATACATTAAAGAAAGGTGAGATTTTATTTTAAAATTATCTCGTCCTATATTTGTTACAAATGGGGAATATTTTTTATTTAGTTAGTTTGTAGAGCCCTAAAAAAGGGCTATTGAAAATTAACTAAAATCCATTCTAACTTGAGTCTAATTTTATGTTGTAAGTGACAATGATTTATAAAAGTAAGTTCACAAATCTGTAGTTTTGGAGTATGTTCAACAATTCAACTCTTTTTGGAACAAGCTTTCCTTTAATAAAAACTGCTCTAAATATAGGAAGTTAAGAGACTGTACGGGATTTCATGTCCTAATTTAAGTTACCACTCTATGGTCATGAATAATATAGTTAAATATATCATCTTCTACTGCATGACTAATTTTAAAATTAACTTTTACTACTGAAACTTTTTTGTTATCACTTTTATCCATAGTAGTTTGTTCAAAACTATCATCAATTGGTTTCAAATCTCCAATATAATAGAATTCAAGTCCTTCATCATTACTCTTCTTTATAAATAAAGGTATATGGAGATTCTTATTATTTCTTATAGTTAAAATATCGGGACTTGTTAATTTACGTTTACTTTTTGACATCCAAGTAAAGGTACTGTTATTAATAAAATTATCTTCATATTTAGTAGTGTCTGATATATCCTCTTCCTTATGGTAATTAACAAAAAGAGGACAATTCGTTTTGTCCTGACTTATAATATAGCCACCAACATTTTGAGCTAAAGGATTTTGTTCCCAATTCAATATTCTAAAGACATCTTTTCTAGAATATTTCTGATACAAATGAAAACCATTATTAAATATTGATTCCCTATACTTTCTACTAAATAAACTTATTGAATAATCAATACTATCCATAAGAAATTCTTTACATATATTATTACTACTTATTAAAGTTAGATCAACTCCCATACTTAATGAATCTTTATCTAATTCTATAATATTATACTTATATTTATTTCTAACACTGATTAGTTTTTTATTTTCTTTCTCTGTAATGAAATTAAAATTAAGATTATGAATTGATGAAAGAATATCTTCATTAGTTGTTTCATAATTAAATAAACTATAAATATGATCTTTCACTTGAGTAACGGTTAAGCTTTTATTTTTTAATAATAGTTTTAAGATAATTGTTTCTTCTATACGCTTAGCATTATTTATTTCAGAATAGAAATATTCTAATAATTTTAATTCTCTACAATTACTCTTCAACTTATTTTTTATGTCATCTTCCATTGTTAGCACAAAATTAAGATATGATTTAGAGTAATTAATATAAGCAAAAGGATCTCGTAGTTTATTATTTATAAAATCGATCATCATAGGAATATGCCCTAGTCTAAACTTAAGTAATTCATAGTCATTAACCAAATCTTTTTTTAACTGCATATTAGAAGTATCAATAGATTTATAAATTAAATCTAAAGAAATTCTATCAAAACTTATAGTCGAAGATCCAGGTAAAGTATTTTTAGATAACAACTTTCTTATACTATCTTTATTATATGAAGTGTCCCCATAAAGAGCAATAGGAACTAAATAGTTATTACTATAGTTACCTATGAAGTCAATTACCGTTAAATACTCTTTATTCTTTACTTTTCTTAAACCTCTACCTAATTGTTGTACAAAGATGATTGCAGACTGTGTTGGTCTTAGCATTATAATTTGATTTATTTTTGGAATATCAATTCCTTCATTAAAGATATCAACAGTAAAAATATAATCAATCTTATCCGTATATGAACTCTCTAACATTTTAATTGAATTTTCTCTTTCAGTTTCAGTATTTGAACCAGATAAAGAAATAGTTTTATATCCTCTTTCATTAAACTTAGTAGATAATATTTCACTCTCTTTTATACTAGAACAAAAAATTAGTCCTCTAGTTTCACCGTTATCTACACCATATTTCTTTACATTTTCAATTATTTTATTCACTCTTTCATCTGTAGTAAGTAAGTTAAAAGCATCTTTTTCTTTTAAAAGCTTTTCATCTATTGAGATATCTGAAACTCCAAAATAATGGAATGGACTAAGCATATTTTCTTCCATTGCATTATGAAGACGTATTTCATAAGCAATATTATGATCAAATAATTTAAATATATCTAAGCCATCTGTTCTTTCTGGAGTAGCTGTCATACCAAGTAGAAATTGAGGAGTGAAATAATCAATTATTTTTTGATAACTATTAGCACCTGCTCTATGTGTTTCATCTATTATAATATAATCAAAAAAGTTAGGTTTAAATTTTGTTAAATGATTATCTCTTGATATAGTTTGTACCGTAGAAAAGATAAAATCTGAATCAGTATTTATTTCATTGCCAGAGTATAATCCAAAAGTTTTTGTATTTTTAAATACAGACCTAAATGTTTCTAATGCTGCTATAGCAATATTTCGTCGATGAACAATAAATAACACTTTGTTTGGATTAAATGCTTTCGCATCAAAAGCAGCAAGATAGGTTTTTCCAGTACCCGTAGCAGAAATTAGCAAGGATCTCTTTTTACCTTCTTCTCTAAGCTTAGATAGATTAGATAAAGCTTCTTCTTGCATTCTATTAGGTTTTAGTTCTTTAGTTTGAATTTTTAAGTAACTATCTTCTATTAATATATTATTCTTTTGAACTGATTGATAAATCTCATTGTAGTTATCAATAAAATCGTTATCAATTGTTGTAGCATTATCAAATTCTTTTGTAAATTCTTTTACTGCATCAATAATTATACTACTGTTATTCATTCCAGATACTTGTAAGTTCCATTCTTTATTTGTACACAAAGCATTTGCAGTAAAGTTACTACTTCCTATAATTAAATCGTAAACATCATTTTTTTTAAACATAAAACCTTTTGCATGAAAATTACCATTTACTATAATTTTTGATTCAATATTTGAAAATTGGAGAAGTCTTTTTAATGCTTCTGGTTGTGTGAAATTAAGATATTGAGATACTAGAATTTTACCTCTAATATTATTTGATTCTAATTCTTCTAATGTATTAAATAAGGTAGCAATACCACTGGTTGTAATAAAAGCAACAGAAAACCAAAACTCATCACATTCTTTTAATTCATTTTGAATCGTTGTTAATATCTTAGTTTTAGTGGATTTATCATTTGTAAGAAACTTTGGTTGATATTGTTTATCGGATACTACACTAGAATCTAAAAATCCTGTTTTTAAACTTTCTTTTAGAATATTAATATTCATTAATTAACTTTTTAATTATAGGGATATCTGCAGCAGCCCAATCAAGTGTTCCAAGTTCACTTTTATCTAACCATTTATAATCAATATGTTCAGTTAATGTAAAAGCTTTATTTTTAACATTACAAATATAACAGTGCATAGTAATTAGAAAATCTTGATATTTATGATTTACTGTAATAAATTTATTCTCTACCGATATATCAACAACTAACTCTTCTTTTATTTCTCTTTCTAGAGCATTAATCTCTGATTCATTTTCTTCAATTTTTCCACCAGGAAATTCAAATTTCTTCGAAATATAATCGTATTTACTTATACCTCTTTGCATACATAATATTTCACCATCATGTATAATTATTGCTGCAACTACATTATAGTGTTTCATATTTATCCTATATCAAATTATATTTTTACTCTATCAAAAAATAAATTATACTTTGATTTATTTATTATTTAAAATAAATTATTAAAAAGTATTTAAAGAAAAATTATCGTCTAAATTTAGAAGGATATACATAGTTAAATTTATTCTGTAAAACGGTACCAAAACTGCTCTCTAAACTTCCCTTAATTTCCTAATCTATAGGAAAATTACTCAGCTAACAAGATTATATTCCCACGTATTTCCGGCAATTGTAGGAAAAGAAGTGTTGTTGTCATAATAGCCCCTTATGCTCGCGTTTGAATAAATAAATTTAAATGACTATTTCGGACTCCTCAAATATTCATAAAACTTCTCGATATGAGTAGTAATCAAAAAATCATTTATAAGTAGCTGTAAAAAAGTTCAACAACCTGTAATTTTGGAACTTTTATAAGTTTCAAACTAAATTGTTAAACTATGATAGACATTTTAATGACTATCGGCTACTGAGACAAAACACTGAACGGTCTCTACTCTTCAGACTCTATTAAAAAATAATAGTAGTGTTATATCTTATATTTGTGAATTAGTTTGTTTAGGAGTGTTTATGAACTAGCAGGTATTGTATTAGCTTCTAAATAAGAAATTAAAGCAACTCTTGAAACAAAGTTCTTCTTACCAAGCTTAACAACTTCTATTTGTTTATTATAAATTAGTTTTTTTAGCATATCTGATTTTATTATTTGTAAGTCATCTATTTGTTTAATACTGAATAAGACACCATCAGGTATTATATTATCAAATTGTGTTATCATTTCTTTAGTCCTTGAAGTTATAGTTTTATATTTCTATCACTAATATGTATTGTGTTATTTTTTTTATTTAATATTTTCTAGAATTAAACTTCCATTCTAAATCATCTAGCGTAATTGAGTACATATCATCAATAAGGCTTTCAATGTATTCAGTATCAAAATAAAGTCTATATGGATCTAATTTGAGCTTATTAATTTCTCTCGAGCGTACAACTGTTTTCCGTTGTTCTTTCAGTTTCATCTTTTCTTGTAGTTCCATCACTTCATTTTGATGGTAATTAGCCATCTTTTGGTATTTAACATTCAAATCATCAAAATACATAAAATAATAACGATTGAGGGCTTTTTTGATAGAGTTTAAGTTAAATCCATGATTGATGAAATAGTTTGATTGTAACTTCACTTCAAAGCGACTAATAGGTTCTACCAAATCTTCCTTATGTTGTTTATCATAAACATATGCTCTCTGTACGGCATTAGATCGTTTATTAGATGCTATTTTTTCGATGTAGTATGTATTTAAGTAAGCTTGTGAGTCATTTGCATTATAATACTTAGTTCTACCTGCTCTTTTAACACAAATTGCCCAAACATTATTAAAACTACAATGAACATCAATACAACAATCTAACTCTTTAATCTTAAAAGGAATTCTTCCTCCTCTTCTTCTTTGTTGCTTAGTGCCATTTAAAAAAGCACATAGCCTCATAAGTCCTTCGTACGAACCTTTATCATTTATATCATTGTAACTCTTTAATCCAGCAAATAAGATTCTGATATAATACTTCGTTATTAAATGGCGATTAACTAATGTTTGAAATGAACCAGTATCAATAGTGGCTAGTATAGTACCACTACAATAAATATAGTGCGTACGATATATCTTTCTCTCACCAATAAGAGTATCTTTAAACTTATAGTACAAATATGGTGTTGCTAATATAAAGCTAACTATTTCATCTATTCTCTCATGTTGTTGATAAGAACTATCGCAATCTACTTGGATACCTACTGTATCTATTTGTGTTGTTGTGTTTAATATTCCCATTATATTTCCTAGTCTTAAGATGGAAATACATTTCATTCTAGTTATGTTATTTAAATCATATATACTTTTACCTCTTATAAGTAATGTGTTAAGATAAGACACCTAATTATACTAGTGAGTTCCTTCTAAGGATTCAATGGTTTTAAGGGAGTAAGATTTGAAGTGAATTGTATTTCTCAATTTAATTAGTAGTGTAATAATTTTTATTTATTAATAAAAAAGGTTCTTATAATGCATAGTCCATTTTATATATATGATAAGATTAAAATTGAATTAATTATAAATTTATAAACTCAAGAAAAGTATTTGTATCAATGATTATTTTAATTAGGCTATTGCTGATTGATTGTTTTTTTACTAGGAGTAAGTATAAGGCTATACTCCATATACAATTCCCTAACAAAAAAGTTGAAATATTTACTATCTTTTTGCTAATAATCAGGCTAATAACACGCTAATAGCCTGCAAATACACACTAATATCTTGCTAATAAGATGCCAAAATTAACTATTTACACAAATATGGCTATCGTATAATAGCTTTTTCTATAGCTAATCGTCGTGCATTTTTTGAAGATTCAATATCTTCATATTTATACTTTTTAAATGAATTATCATTTGTTTCAGCAAACCATCCAGCTTTAATTGTAAAGTCCTCAGGTAATTTATACCCATTGATTTTTAATAAATTTTTACTTCCTATACCCAAATCTGCACTAGTATATTTTTCAAAAAGTATCTCTTTATTTCCATCTTCATCTAAGATAGTTAATTTTAAATATTGTTGCTTAAACATTAAATTCTTCTCTTTTAAAAACTCAAGTAATGTTGAATTGTCCTTAAATTTGAGATCAGAATAAATAGCATTAAAATAGAGATACAAATCATTTGTAACAAAATACCCTTCTTCTTTGTTAAAAGTATTTTCTAACTGAACATATATATCTTTCCCTTGTTTGTCTTTATTTCCCTTCACATTAACAAAATACTCTAAATTTTTATCTATAATTGCTTGAATAAAATCATCAATTTTTGAATCACGATCTTCTTTATTAATATTAGTTTCATTTTTTTTGTCTTTTAGAAGCTCTCTTTCCTCTGTAACAAGTTTATTTACAGCTCTTTGTTCATTGAATTTGTAGCAATTTAAAAAATCACTAAAATAGTCTAAATCTTTCAATATGTTATCTTCTAATTCTATTTCATCTTCTAATTCTAAATTAGATATAATAGTATCAATATCAGTAATATGAAAAACACTACACTTTGATAAAGCTTTTTTTAAATATGGAGCAGGATTAGTTGCAGTTATCAATACTTGAGAATGTATCTCTAGTTCTTCTTGTTCATTATTGTCATTTGTAAATGATATACTAGGTCGTATCAATAACTCTTTAATTAATAAAGCTAACGATGTATCATCAAATTGAGTGCCAGCATCATTAATTGTACAAATATTTAAAAATAGTTTATCTTTAGCTACATCTTGAATTAAAGCTGTTTGATAGTCACTATTATCATCTATATTGGAACAATAGGGCTTACCAAATATCTCTATTATAATTCTTTTAAAAAATAAATTATTACTAACTTCTTGTTCACCCTGAAACACTAATGTAGAACCAGTTGGTTTTAATTCTTGATAAGAATATGCTAACCAATTTAAAATATAAGTAGCTTTTTCTTTATTTTCTCCTACCATTTGAAAAATAAAGTTTTGAATGAATGATTTTTCATGATCGTCTTGTTTTTCAATGTTATTATTTACATATCGTTTAGACAAGTACTCTGTTGGTATAAATCTATTTTGTTTAAATAATAAATCCGTCTCACTTTGAAATATCTCTTCATTTCGTGTAATGTCAAATACATCACCATCTATTGAAGGAATAGCACTAGTAAAAAGCAACACTTTTACCGCTTTGTCTGCTTTATATTCATCTTTTAGTATTTGTTTTGGAATATCACTTATAGATTCTATTAAAACTACTTCGATCATATGATTGAAAGAATTTTTGTCATAAATATGATATTTGGGTAAATTCTTTTGCATTGCCCTATTTAATATAACTGTAATCTCTTTCTTATCATTATGAACAATTTTACCAGAATATTCAGAACGGAAAGAATACTTTTTTGTTCTTGTATCAAACCATAATCGACCACCTTCACCATTAATAATGTTTAATGCTACTTGTTGTAGATAAAGAATTTCAGAATACTCATGATTATTTTTCATATACTTAATATCATTAATACATCGTTCTAGATCTTGATTTGCATGAAAAGAAGATATTTTTTGAATATAGGTATTAAAATATTGATTATTAAACTTCTTATTTATTTCATCTTGAGTTATCAAATTACTTTTCTTTTCTTTTATCATATTGTTATCCTTTGAGAAGAGCCAATCTTTCGTGTAAAATTGTCTTATTTTTAATTCTTCTTGATATTGATTTTGTTCCTGTATTATTAGTTTATTTATATAATCAATATATTTCGTTCTGCCATTTCTTTCAAGCATATCATCACTAAAACTATAGCTATCAAAAGCAAAAATATTCAAATTATCTAACATGTTTTTAGTATTATGATATTTGTTAGAAAATATATTTTTAAAAGATTCATTTATTTGGAAATATATTTTCATTATTATATAAAATTCAGGAAATTTGTTACTCTTAGCGGGGATTTTGAATGTATATTGAAATTCTTCGTCAATTAGATCTATGACTGACTTATAAGCATATTTAAATATTTCAAGTTCATAATCCTCTAGGTGTACTCCAAATACAATATTTTTATTTTGTGTAGATAAAAATTTGAGCAATGGATATTCAAGAGTAATTTTGCAGTCATTGTTAGATATATTATATGTAAATTGAATTATATTTTTTGAAAATGGTACTTTTATAGTTCTAAATATATATTTAAATTTATTTATTATATGGTAATAATTAAGCTTCTTTTCATTACATTTTTTAATAATTATATTATTAAATTCTCCTTCAATATTATGTTCTATTTTTTTATATACAGCATCTTCTGTTATTAAAATACTACATTCATTTTTATTATTACTTAATGGATTAAAATAAACTTCATTTTTTGCTATATAATTCAATGGAAAAAACTCTTTTGTTAACAACACAAACCTACGATAATTGCAATGAAAGTTATCTATATATGGTTTTTCATATCTAGTTGCAATCTTAAAGTTTAATTCTTTAAGAATTAAAGAATAAAATTTAATCAAAGAACTATAATTCACATAAAATCCTTATTTTTTATTATATACATCAATTGT
>PJEL010001723.1_pt1 | contig 21207 bp, 20 predicted proteins | sample 1853271 | NCBI WGS metagenome assembly PJEL01 (sample SAMN08108733, study PRJNA415343) | Invertebrate metagenome, whole genome shotgun sequencing project. | host: Globobulimina | place: Sweden: Gullmar Fjord | collected 2015-08
CGCCCCTCTTTTTGTTTAAAAGACTGAACTATAGTTACCCCATGGATGGATCCATGGAAATGGTTCAAATCATTTGAGCGGGACTATTTTTGCCGGGCTTTGATTTTAAAGAAAATTAATATTCCTGAGCTTGCCATCATCACAAGACCGGCACCGACCACCAATCGTAAGACAAAGCCAACAACCCCTCCTTTCTCATGGAGCACCTCAAGGGCCTCAATAAATGGCGATTCCTCATCGTGTGTTTCTTCGGAATATTCCATGTCCGCATAAGCCTTGGCTTCTTCATATTCAACCACGGTAAGCAGCAAACCTGATCCTGCTTGAAGAATGATAAAAAAAGATAAAATAACACCGAAAATACGGTGATATTTTCTTAAATCCATTTCCTTCATGATGTGCCTCTGGTTCATTGTTGTTGATTGGAGTTTAGTTTCGTTCTGTTGATTTGTCTGTCCTCTTCAAAGGGGAAATCCTGTTGGCACAGGGGCATGGAAAGATTTCACCCTTGGTTGGAAATGACAGGTGTGTAATTGTGTTGCGGAGATAAAATTACTGATCCCAGTCATCCATCAGAGCCGGGATCAGCCTGAAAAGAAAATTAATGCTTGCCCGGAGCAAGCTTTACGCCACGGCGCTCTTCCGAAATATAAGCCAGCATGGCGACCATCCTTGGGTCGTCAAGGGCCAGATTTTTTCCTTCGAGGGGATTTCTGATGCAGAAATTGATCATCTCTCCCAGGGTTACAACTCTGCCTATCTGTTTTTGGAACTTAGGGTATGTTTCAGGGTGTGTGTTTGTAGCATTAGGGTGACACTGGGCACAAACGACACCGTTGGTCCCTAGCCCGGGATCAGTAAATACCTGGCGTCCTTTCGTGACAACAGCCTGATATTCACCCTGCCACAGATCCATATCTTTTTGGGTAAAATCGTCAGCCTGGATAGATGAAAAGCTCAACATACTGGTAACAAATATTCCAAAAACGCCAAGCTGAAATGGTTTAATGCGCATGACATATCTCCTTCTAAATTGTTAATTAATAATGTTCCTGAGGGGGGATAGTGTTGCCCTGATACTTTGTATCTTCCGGTTGCTTGGTTTTTGGATTGAAAGCAACAACCCGCGTTTTGTTGTCTGTCAGGCTGAAAGTCATTGTGGCATTTCCTGAATTGATGTCAATGTACTGCCAGCCGGTGGCATCTCGCTCAAAAAAAGGATCAGCACGGTTTATCGGTACGGTGAGCTTTGGCATATAGTTCGTCGCCTTGGAATAGCTTTTTGGGTACGGCCAGGGCCATGCTGTGGCCATAGCAGAGTGGAAACTGATATTGCCTATTTGGTTGTATTGAATTTGATGTACGTGTCCGTAAAAGACGTTGACCTTTTTAAAAGGTTTAAGTAGAGCCTGAATCTGCTCGGCATCATCAGTCCAAAAATTCCAGTTTTTAAAAAGCTTCTGCAGGGGCGAATGTGAAAAAACGACTAAAGGGGTATTTTTATCCACCTTGGCCAGATCCGCCTTTAGCCAGGCGCGTTGTTTATCACCGACCATAAAGGCTGAGCCGCGCGGGTCATCCAGGCCAGCCATGACATTCATTCTTTCCTCTCCACTGGACCAGGTGTTGTGGGTCCAGTCATGGTCAGTCATGATACTGTTTAAAACGACAAAATGAACTCCTTTGTGGTCAAAGCTGTAATAATCAGGGCCAAGTCGCTTTTTCCAGTGTTCACCAAGATCAAGGTAGTAGTCATGTTCACCCATTACATAGTGCACTTTATTGCGAAGGCCTGAAAGAATTTCCAGGCCATGGTCAATTTCCGATTTTTTCCCAAGCTGGGCAATGTCTCCTCCGTAGAAAACAAAGTCAGGCTTTGGGTCCATCAGATTTGTTTCAGCAACTGCACGGATAAGGCCGCGATCCCAGTTGCGAACAAATTGACTGCTTTTAATGTGCTGGATATGGGAATCGGAAATATAGGCAAATGTGAAATTTTTGCTTTTATCTGCAAACGCCATCTCTACCATGCTGAGAGGAAGCGTGCTGCCGGCAAGCAAGGCGCCTGCACCTTTAAGTACATCACGACGGGTCAGGTTGCTCATGTTGACCTCCTTATTTTTTGAATTCTGGACTGGTCAGGGCTTTTAAAAACTCCACCAGATCTTCTTTCTGCTGATCGTTCAGGTTCAAAGGGCGAATTCCTCCACTCTGAAAAGCGTTGACCGGATCACCTTCTTCCAGCAGTCCGCCCAGGTTATAGAATTCGACAACATCCTCAAGGGTTTGCTGGCTACCATCGTGCATATATGGGGCTGTTTCGTTAATATTTCGCAGAGTGGGAGTCTTAAATGACCCCATATCCCGGTATTCGTCTGTGACAACAAATCTGCCCAGTTCAGAGGTGTTTTTGTTGGACAGCACCGCAATATCAACATTTGCTCCCCGTTCTTTGGCCCGACTAAATTTATTGGCCATTTCTTTAACGTCTTTGTCAATCAGGTTGAAGCTGACACCGAGGTTGTGGAAGCGGTTGTCGGTGAAAAGGGAATGGGTTTGGGAGATCGTATGGCAGGATACACATCTTCCCTGGCCAACGAAAACTTCAAGTCCGCGGATGGCAGATTCGCTCATGGCTGATTTGTCATCACCGTATTGATAGCGATCAAAGGCGGAATTGCCAGAGATTACTGTCCTTTCAAAGCTGGCAATGGCCATCTTAACCTCTTCGATGGTTACCTCATCGCCGCTTTTGCCAAAAACAGCTTTGAATTGTTGTTGGTAATCCGGGTCATTCTTAATAACATTCAATATGGGCGTGTAATCCTTTAGGCCCATTTCAATCGGGTTAAGAAAAGGCTGCCCGGATTGGCCTTCCAGGTCAGGCTCACGGCCATCCCAGAATTGTGAATGCAGATAGGCGGAATTGATAACCGTCGGTGCGTTTCGGGTACCGGTGAGTTTGTTGATCCCTTCCGACACGGCAAGGGGGCTGTCGGTAAAAGCCTTGGTCTTGTCGTGACAGGTGGCGCAGCTGACCTCTCCTGTTGTGCTAAAGCGCTTGTCGTGGAAAAGTTTGTCTCCCAGTTTGATCTTTTCCGGGGTCTGGGGGTTATTTGCTGGAATAGGGACGGGGGGGAGTCCCAAGGGGGCCGCCTGGGCAACTCCAGCTGTGGCTAGAGCAGAGGCTACCAGTAAAGAAATGCCAATATACTTCAGTTTCATACGCCATTCCTCCTGTGTAAGGTTTTAGAAATAAGGTGAAGCAAATACTGTTTTAACTTGTTTTTCTTTTAGAAGATCATGAAGACTAAATTAATTTGTGACAACCTTTTGGATTATCCAGAAAAAATTTTAAAAAAGTCACTCTTTTGTTGTGAGATTCTATTTGCTCTTCTGGCAATTTGTAAAATATAGAATGAAAGCCCCTTGCTAGATAGGAATTATTACTAATAATTTTATTTGTATGTTGTGAAATTGTCAAGAAGAAAATAGACCCCAGGCAAAGGTGCGACATTATGTCGCACCTTTGCCTGGGGTCTATTTTTTCAGGTGCTTTGGTGACAGGTGAAATTCCATGGTCAAGCAGGCATTCCTAATGCCTTTACGTGATGTGTGTTTTTTATCTGGGTAAACTGTCAATACGAAAGAGAAAGCCCTCTGCTCCATGTTTTTTTGTGGTACAGTAGGCAAAAAGGAGATCATCAAGATGACTAGAATAAATTATAGTATAAAAATTGTATGCCTCACTTTGTGCTTTTTCTGCCTGCAGTTCCCTGCTTCCGGATTTGGTGCAGAAAAAAAGCAGATTAAAAAAGAGGTAGCCATAAGAAACATTGCGGTCATGCCTTTTCTTCCGGGAAACCGTGAGGCTAAAAAAGAAAAAAATCTTGAAAAATCATTGGACTGTCAGCTGATCGGGCTTTGTAATGTAGGGGAGGTGCTAAGCGGAGCAGAAGAGGCCATGACGGCTCTCTATCAAAAAGAGCTGAAAAAGATGCTTGGGGGTAAGGTAGTTTCAGGTATGGCGGTCAGGACTGCCTATTCCCGACTGGAAAAAACCGACGATAAGACCCCGAGAGACCTGGCCCTGGAATTGGGAAAAATCCTTGTGGTAGATCATGTCTTGGTCGGTCTGCTCAATCGATATCAGGAAAGGGGTGGCAGTAGCCGCACCGTGGACTCTCCAGCCTCTGTAGCTTTTTCGGTTTTTCTGGTTAACGTGCAGACAGGCAAGCTTGTCTGGAAATCTTCATATAATAAAACCCAGACTTCTCTTTCTGATAATCTGTTTGACGCCCCCATGTTCTTCAAACAGGGAATGAAGTGGCTCACAGCTGAGGAACTGGCTAGATATGGAGCCCAAAAAGGCTTGCAGGGGCTTGTGGTTAAATAGATCTCTGGGCTTTAGGTTGCATTACTGCCAATGTGTGGGATGCTACAACCATTGATATTGCCTCAAAATTATTTTTAAGTCAGAATTACGCAGTCCTGTCCACAACAGAACCTCCAAGCTCCTGTATCTTTTCGTCAATACCGACAAGTGCTTTTTCAATGGTCTTATAGCTTATTTCCGGTAATTGCCCGCCCCAGAGTTTTTCCGCCTCCTTAAAACCGCGGATGATTCCTTCCCGACCGGCCCTCAGTTTTTCCAGATTATCACCGGCACCGTTTAAAACAAATCCTGCAATTCTCTCGGATGTTTTGCTTACTCCCCAATAGCCGTCATCGTTCACCAGTTCAGTTGCCTCTTCCGGCGACAGCTCCAAAATGGATTTGCCATCATGTTTGAGCTGTGAAACGTCAAAATCCGTATTGTGGATGAGGTGGTACAGGCCGTTCTGGGTCTCAAAGTTATTTTCTGACTTCTGGGTGATTTTCAGCCGGAATTGGCTAAAGCGCGTTTCCTGGCTGCCGCTGGATGGCATTACGGCCTGCTTGTCAGCAGGATTCTTTTTTGTTTGCCCTGTTATCAGTGTCTTGAGCTGTTCGGTTTGTCCATAGGCTTGAATAGTCATTTGTGACCCTCTTTACAGTTTGTTTTTCTTTTTTTTTGTCTGGGTAAAAATATAATCATTTTTCTCCGTCCTGGGCTGCTGGTGGGAGAGGTTGACGATTACATCTTCATTTGTTGTGAAATTGTTTTGGTCTTTATTGCTTTTTTTCTTCTTTACGCGAAGAGGACGCAGGTAGGGATTGGGGTTTTGCTCAGGGTCTTTTGTGAGATTGTGGCTTTTGCTGATGGTCAAGGTCATGGTTCCCTCCCTGGATATCATGACATTTCCTTACAGTTACTCATCGTATCGGCATAATATGCAAATATGTAAAATTTCATAAAGGGGCATTGTGGTTTTTTGTGCCCCACTTTATACCCACCTTCTGTGCAGTGAAAAAAATCGTAAAAACAATTATTTTTTTGAGCACCTTTTTACCACATATTGTGTCTTCCTGTGTTTTATCTACTATATGTTCCAAGATGTCGTGGCTGTGTCGTTTTTTGTGAAAAAAGTGAGGATATTTTTTCTTGACACTTTTAATGGATCCTTCGTATAAGTAATCTATTGTGGTGTAAAGTGGGCCAAAAGGGTGTAAGGTGTGTGGTGATGATGGGAGAAACTTCAAAAAATACGCAGATGGGTCGTTTTAGAGGACAGTCTGAGCATGCGTTGGACGGCAAAGGCCGCTTGAACGTGCCAGCCCGTTTTCGCGATGTGTTGATGCGTGAATATGGCGATCGTCTGATTATTACTCCACCCTGGCCAAAATCAAACTGTCTGAGGATTTATCCGCTGGCTGAGTGGGAAAAGCACGAGTCCTCCCTTTTAGGTATGGAGCAGAAACCGCCCCATGTCCAGTGGATGATCAGATATCTTGTTGGCGGATCGGTGGAATGCCAGATTGATAAAAATAGCCGCATCCTGCTGCCGGTTAAAAGCCGCACAGAGTTGAATTTGAAAAAAGAGGTGATAATGAATGGAATGCTCACCTTTTTTGAGATATGGGACAAGGAAACCTGGGACCGGGAAATCGCCATTAGTGATGATAACTTTGAGGATTTCCAAACAACCTTTAACGAACTAGGCATTTTTTAGGCTGGTACTAGATAATGTGCTCCTGCAAAGCCGATAAGCAACCTGTACATCTGTCGGTTTTGTTGGATGAGGTTATTCAGTTTTTAAACCCGGAAGACGGGAAAGTTTATGTGGATGGCAATCTCGGTCTGGGGGGGCACAGTGGAGCCATCCTCGAAGCAAGCAGCCCGGCGGGCAGGGTGATCGGGTTTGACTGGGACCAGGAGGCGCTGAGCCAGGCCCGAGTGAACCTGGCAAAGTATCAGGGGCGAATTGACTACGTTCGGCGAAATTTTGCTGAAATTGAGGAAGAACTGAAGAACAGGGGGATTGCAGGGGTTGATGGTCTTGTTTTGGATTTAGGTCTTTCATCCCTCCAGCTTGACACCTCAAATCGCGGTTTTTCATTTCAAGGAAGCCAGTCTCTCGATATGCGCATGGATATCAGGAGGCCTGAAACAGCGGCCGATCTCTTAAACCATGTCAGTGAAGAAGAGCTGGCCGATATTTTTTATTTTTACGGGGAAGAGCGGCAGGCTCGGCGGATTGCGGCCAATATAACTGATACGAGGAAGCAGCACCCTTTTGTAACAACGGATCAATTGGTCAGTGTTGTTGAAAAATCTGTTCCCCGTCGTTTTTGGCCCAAAAAAATTCATGTTGCAACCAAGGTTTTTCAGGCTTTGCGAATTGCAGTGAACGGAGAGCTTGACAACCTTGAGAAGATTCTGGGCGCTCTGGATAGAGTTATTTGCCCTGGAGGGCGCATCTGTATCATTTCTTTTCATTCCTTGGAGGATCGTCTGGTGAAACGAGCTTTTCGAGATAATCCTGCTTTAGAGGTGATAACCTCAAAGCCTGTGAAGGCAAGTAGTGAAGAGGTTGCGGTGAATTCACGGTCTCGGAGTGCGCGTATGCGGGTTGCGATGGTAGGGGGTAGGTAAATGGTCAGTGATTATTCTCCTCGCCTTAAAAGGAAGATGAAAAAAAAGTCGGGCCCTGCTGCCGGCAAGCAGAAAATAGCCTGTGGTCCCTGGTTCTGGAAATTGTCCGGCATGCTTGTTATTGCAGCAACCGTGATGGGGATAATCGGTAGCCTCTGGTTTTCCTGGAAAATCAGAACCGGGCTCGATGAACTTGCCCGCGAGCAGGGGAAAAAACATGAGCTGCAACAGATCAGCATGCTCCTGCGTGAAGATGAAAAAGTTGTTTTCAGTAAAGAACGTATTGAGGCCGTATCTGCGGCTGAACTAGCATTGCATCCTCCGAAAGAAAAATACCTGGGAGGCGGTATAACGGTCAGGACGCCAAGGCCATGATTGGCGGCAATGGGCATGTAATACGGGATTTATCAGGAAAGAAGAGTTACAGACAGGACAAAGACAAGAAAAAATGGGGCTTAAATAAAAAAATTGTCTTTCTTCTCTGTTTTATTCTCTTAGTTGCCTGGCTCTGGCCTTTTTTTTTCAGCAAAGATGATCAAGACAAGACCACCCAGGACGTTGAAACAGAGAGTTTGCAGCTTGTAGAACAAAGAGTCAGCCGAAAAACTATTTATGACCGAAATCTCATGGAACTTGCCATGAGTTTTACAGTGAACTCCATATACGTCAAACCCCTGGAGTTTGATGATATAGCAAGTACCGTGACTCAGCTGGCGGATGTGTTGGGTTTGGCCGAACAGGATTTGCTTGCGGAATTAAAAACCCAGCGCAGTTTTAAATGGCTGGTGAAAAATATTTCCAAAGAAAAGGCGGACAAGGTTGCAGCATTGGACCTTGCCGGCGTCTATTTTTATGAGCAGGAGGAAAGATTTCATCCTAAACAGGTTCATGTCTCCCACGTGATCGGCGATGTGACAGATGAGCGTGGGCTGTCGGGGGTTGAGTTGTTTTATGACAATCTCTTGCACGAAAGTGAAGGTGAAGAAGCGTTAGCTGATGAGATTGGTGATGCAGTTGGTAAGGATTTGGTTTTGACCCTTGATGTTGCAATGCAAAAAATGCTTGAAGGGGAAATGTTGAAACTGTTGCCTAAAATAAAGAATGAAGAAGCTGTATTTCTTGATCAAACAGCAATAAGCGCCCTTGTAATGGGAGCGGCTACGGGCGAGATTTTTGCCTATGCCCAACTGCCTTCAGCAGGAACTATACGTTCAGATACTGAAATAGGGGACAGGATATTGTCCCGGCAGGTCCGGACCGGCATGCTGTCAAAGCTTTTTGATGTGGCCGCAGCATACAATGAAGGCAGAGGCGCATTGTCTTCTGATAAGGTTGTGCCAGAAGGAATTCATTATCTGCGCCCTCGGAAGATGAAAAAAAAGCGAGTGAGCCAGCAGATTTGGTGGGGCCAGTTCGATGATGGAACCTATGGAGCAATGTGGCTTGCCAAAGCTCTTACTGATCTTGGGCAGCTGCCTGGAAATGGACATGTGCCGCTGTTAAATGGGCACTATGCTGTGGATCTTCCAGGACAAAATGGTGGGCCGGGAACTGGTATCTCCCTGCTTTGCAGTTTTGCCGGTCTTGTAAATGGTGGGCAGGGCGTGTCCCCCCATTTCTTGAAAGCTGTCTTTTCAGAAAATCAAGGCGTTCAGGAGTGGGAATGGCCCAATACTAATAGTGAAATAATTGAACTGGAGGCAAGTCGGTCTTTTGTCAGGTTTCTGCGGGAATCAGTGCCTTCTTCAAACTCAGTAATGATTGCTGAAGTTCTATTTCCACCGAAAGATTATAAGCCCGTGGCGGCGGAAGGGGAACAGGAGGCCGGAGAAGGTGTTCCAGTCGAGGCCAGACCACCAGTAATTGAAAATGGGACAATGGTCGCCCTTGCTGCAGTGCCTGCTAAAAAACCTCAGCTTGTTATGCTGCTGACAGTGGATGACGGGCGTTTTGATTTGGGGCAAAAGTCGCTGGTAAAGCGGCATGTAAATACATTCATGCAAAAGGCCGTTCAGCAGTTTGGTAAAAATAGGAATAAAAAAATATCTGTCGATAGTCGGGCTGACAGGGAGCAGGTTATTGAACAGTGGCTGGCTTCTCGGGGTGCAATAGCGCCACGAAAAACAGTTAAAAAGAAATCAGCTCGTAAAAAAATGGCTGATGTGCGGGGAATGAGTCTCCGGCAGGCACTGCAGGAGTTGGAGTATTTTGAAACAAAGATAGTGATCAAAGGGTCAGGTCGAATTGTCAGGCAGCATCCACAGCAAGGAGCAAAGATAATGGATGATACCGTGATCGTCCTCCAGGCAGAGGCAGGTAAGTAAAGATGGCCGGGCAAAAATCAAAAAGCCTGGGCGATCTTTTTGCGTTTGTGGATGTGTGGGGTGCAGAAGGGCACCAAGAGATACAGGTGTGCGGGGTCACCGATGATTCAAGACAGGTGAAGCCCGGTATGCTGTTTGTGGCAGTAGCAGGTATGACGGTTGATGGACATCGTTTTATTGCAGATGCGCAAGCAAAGGGATGTGCTGCGGTCCTTGTCAACCACGATTTTCAGGGTGAGTGCGCTGTCCTTCTGCTGAGAACTGATGACACTATGAAGGCCTTGGGCTTTGTCGCTGCGGCTTTTTATGAGTATCCGGCCGAGCAGATGACCATGCTGGGCATTACCGGTACCAATGGAAAGACAACGTCATCGTATCTGCTTGAGTCTGTGATTGAGGCAGCTGGCGGCACACCCGGGATTGTCGGTACAGTCAGTGTTAGGTACAAGGGGCTTGAATTTGCATCAACCATGACTACCCCCCAACCTGTGCAGCTGCAGGAGATGCTGCGGGTAATGGTCGATACTGGGGTAACCCATGTGGTCATGGAAGTCTCCTCCCATGCCCTGGCTCAGTATCGAGTAAACGGGCTGTGGTTTGATGTGGCATTATTTACCAATCTCAGCCGTGATCATCTTGATTTTCATGGGACAATGGAAGGTTATTTTTTGCAAAAAAAGAAACTTTTTACAGAACATTTGAAAAAAGAGGGAAAGGGGGTGGTCGTCCTTGATGCAAAAAGACAGGAAGAAAACGATTGGTGCAAAAAACTTGTGGATGCCCTGAGGGAAAAAGGCCTGTCCTTTCTGACATGCGGCTTGGAAAGTGGTCAAATCAAGGTTGAAAGCTTTCAGTCAGCTATTGAAGGGATCAGGGCTAAAATTAAAGGACCTAAAGGTTTTATTGAGTTGGAAAGTAAGTTGGTTGGCCAGTTTAACTTAAAGAACCTGCTCGGGGTGGCTGGTTGTGGAGTGGCCCTTGGTTATGATGAGGGGATCATAACCAAGGGGCTGAGCGCAATTAAAGGTGTACCAGGCAGGCTGGAAAGGATTTTGGCAAACGGGCTGGAGGGGAAGATGGCGGTCTTTGTTGATTATGCTCATACTCCGGATGCTCTTGAAAATGTATTGAAAACCTTGAATTCCTTAAAACCAGCGCGGCTTATAGTGGTTTTTGGTTGCGGGGGTAATCGTGATCAGGGCAAAAGACCGCTTATGGGTAAAGTGGCTGCCGAATTATCGGATGTGGTTTTGTTGACTTCTGATAATTCAAGAAATGAAGAGCCTTTGAGAATTATTGAAGAGATTGAGCAGGGAGTAAAAGAAGTAAAGCTGCCGCATATACACTCTAAAATACTGATGGCGGGTGATGACAGAGGGTATTCAATCATTGAAGATAGGGCAGTGGCAATCCGTGTTGCTATTTCGGGAGCTGCTCGGGGGGATGTGGTGCTGATCAGTGGTAAAGGACACGAGGATTACCAAATAGTCGGCAACCAAAAACTTTATTTTGATGACAGGCAACAGGCGCGCATGGAATTGACTCACACTTTGCAGGCAGCATGAAATCAGAGTGCAAGGTAAAGCACTTACAGATTTTATGCTTTGTATTGCGGTATGACCGCGAGAGGAGAGAGGGATATGGAATTACAGCACAGCTCAAGACGTGAATATTGCTATCAGGCGATCAGTAACTCAGCAAAAGATTTTGGCTATGGTTTCACCACCGTGCAGGATCCGGTTTGGACCCTGAGCCAAGTGCTCCTGGCCACAGGAGGGCGCTTTGTTTCCGGCAGGCCTGATGCGAAATTTCGGGCAATCTCAACTGATACCAGAAGCCTGGAGCCCGGGGACCTTTTTTTAGCCTTGTCAGGTGATACTTTCGATGGAGAGAACTTTGTCGAAGAAGCTGTGAAAAGAGGTGCAGCCGGTGTCATTGTTGCGGGGCCGATGCCAACAGAAGTACCAGTTCCGGTAATACAGGTGACCGACACACTGCAGGCCCTTGGTGACATGGCAGCCTACCGGCGAGCGACGATGCATAATTTGCAGCTTATCGCCATCACCGGAAGTTCTGGGAAAACCACAGTTAAGGAGATGTGCGCTGCAATATTAAAAGAAGAATATAATGTGCTGAAAACAGGAGGTAATTTCAATAATCTCATTGGCATGCCTCTCACATTGTTGGGTATTGATTCCCGTCATGATGTGGCTGTCATTGAGATGGGTATGAACCGGCCTGGTGAAATTGCCAGAATGGCGGAAATTTCTGATCCGGATATTGCCTGTATTGTTAATGTCCACGGGGCACATCTTGCTGGTCTCGGTTCAATTGATGGAGTGGCCAAGGCTAAAGAAGAGCTTTTTAAAGGTGGAAAATCCTGGGCAAAATTCTGTGTCAATATTGACGACAAGCGAGTTCGGGCTATGGCCAGGCGCTGTAACCAGCAAAAGATAACTTTTGGGCGTGGTCGCAATGCATATGTGAGAGCAACACATGTTCGTAATCTTGGCGAAGAGGGGATGCTGTTTACCCTGAAAATCGGCAAGGAGAAAATGCGTATACAGATTCCCTCATTAGGTGATCATAGTGTGTCCAATGCCCTTGCCGCAGCAGCACTATCCCATGCGGTTGGCGTGGAAATGGAACAGATTGCCAAGGGACTCACAGGATTTCAGGCAATTGATAAGCGGATGAACATTGAAGAAATTGGCGGTCTGAAAATTGTCAATGACTGCTATAACTCAAATCCCGCCTCAATGCTGGCTGCCTTTGAAACAGTAATAGGTATGAAAAAAGAGCATAAATGCATGGCTGTCCTTGGTGATATGCTTGAGCTTGGAGATGCAAGTTGCAAGGCGCATCGGCGACTGGGGGAAACAGTGGCCTGTAAGGGGTTTAATTACCTGCTGAGTTATGGAGAGTTCTCCCGCAAGGTGGTTGAAGGGGCTCTTGATGCCAGTATGACCATGAAGCAGGCGCGTCGGGTGGAGACAAAGGATGATGCGGTGGAAACTATTCTGAATTTGAAGAGTCTTGGTGCCTTAAATAAAGGAGACTATGTCCTTATAAAAGGTTCACGGGGTATGCGGATGGAAACCATCATTGAGCAACTGCGTAAGAAACTATAAAAGGGTCAGGTAAAAAGTAGATGCTCTATCATTTTCTCTATCCACTGCACACCCAGTTTGGCGGGTTTAATGTATTTCGGTACATCACCTTCAGGGGCATTGGTGCTATTGTTACGGGTTTTTTACTCACCCTGTGGCTTGGGCCAAAATTTATCCGCTTATTGCAGAGGATGCAGGTAGGGCAGGTGGTCAGGGATGATGGGCCGGAAACTCATTTAAGCAAGCAGGGAGTGCCCACCATGGGGGGCATGCTCATTGTGACGGTTGTCACTTTTACCACACTGTTGTGGGTTGACCTGACCAATATGTATGTATGGCTGATCCTGGGTATCATGCTCTGGTATGGTGGTATTGGCTTTATTGATGATTACCGAAAGATAAAGAAAAAGAACAGTAAAGGCTTAAGTGCCAGGGGTAAAATGGCCCTGCAGGTGGCAGGTGTTCTTGTAGTGGGTACGATTTTACTGAATACGGAAGGGTTTGACACAACTTTGAGTTTCCCGTTTATCAAGGACGTGCGACCAGATCTCGGGGTCTACTACATACTCTTTATGATTTTGGTTGTTGCCGGGGCCTCAAATGCTGTGAATCTCACCGATGGGCTGGATGGTTTGGCAATCGGCCCGACGGTTATAACGAGCGGGGTGTATCTGCTTTTTTCGTACCTGGCAGGTCATGCCGGGCTGGCTGCCTACCTGCAGATTCCATATGTTCTCGGGGCCGGTGAGGTGACGGTTTTTTGCGGAGCACTGGCCGGGGCATGTCTTGGCTTTTTATGGTTTAACGCCTATCCTGCCCAGATTTTCATGGGAGATGTTGGCTCACTGGCAATAGGCGGTGCTCTGGGTATCATTGCCATAATAACAAAGCAGGAAATATTGCTGGTAGTTGTTGGTGGCGTTTTCGTCATGGAGGCACTGTCGGTTATTCTGCAGGTGGGATATTTTAAGGTTTCCGGTGGCAAACGTATTTTTTTGATGGCCCCTTTTCATCACCATTTTGAAAAAAAGGGATGGGAAGAGCCAAAGGTTGTGGTGAGATTCTGGATTGTCTCAATTGTTCTTGGGCTAATGGCCTTGGCAACACTGAAATTAAGGTAACCAGTGTACGGACTGCTGAAAGTAAAAGAAAACGCTACGGCATGTAAGTGTGTGGTCGTCGGTTCAGGGAAATCAGGTTTTGCTGCCCTGAAATTTCTCCATAGCAAAGGGTGTGACGTTTTACTCAGTGAAAAAGGGCAGAAAGAAGAGCTTGATGCTGATTTGTTGCAGTGGATGGCAGCAGAAAAGATAAACTTTGAGGTTGGCGGGCACAGTGAAAAGGCGTTTGAGGATGCTGACCTTATAGTAGTCAGCCCTGGTGTTCCTCTTTCCATTAAAGCGCTGCAAAAGGCTCGAGAAAAAGACACTGAGATTGTCGGAGAGTTTGGTCTGGCCGCAGCATTTATTGATATTCCCATGGTTGCTGTGACAGGGACCAACGGTAAAACAACAGTAACGGAGTTGATAGGGACACTTTTTAAGGCATCAGGAAAAAAGATTTTTGTTGGGGGGAATATCGGCACACCCCTGACAGACTATTTGCTGGGCAGTGAAAAGGCGGAGATAGTGGTGGTGGAGGTGAGCAGTTATCAACTCGATACAGCAGGTACGTTTGCTCCACAAGTGGCGGTACTGCTTAATATCAGTCCTGATCATCTTGACCGGTATGACTCATACGAAGCATATGCAGATTCAAAGGTAAGAATTTTTTCAAAACAAAAAGCCACCGATGCTGCTGTTTTTAACGGGGATGACGCTTTGGTGGTGAATGGACTCTCAAAAAGTGGGAGCCCTGCCAAAAGATACGAGTTTTCTGGGCAAAATGACACATCAGGGGTGAGGCTTAAGCCACATGGAAAAGTGATTGTAAACGTGGGGGGTGGGGAAGAGCAATACACCTTGCCGGAAAGTTTGCAGCATGCGCCCAACAAAGAAAATGCAATAGCAGCAATTCTTGCAGCAAGGTTAGGCGGATGCCAAAAAGATGCAATCAATAAGGGCTTGCAGGATTTTAGACCACTGGAACACAGGGTAACGCCGGTGGCTGAAATAAATGGTGTTACATATTTTGATGACTCAAAAGCAACAAATATTGGTGCGGTTCAATCAGCCCTCATGGGCATGGATAGGCCGGTGGTTCTCATTGCAGGGGGCAAAGATAAAGGAGGAGATTACAGGCTGCTTGCTGACATGGTACACAGTAAAGTTAAAAAAATGGTGTTGATCGGTGAGGCCAGGGAGAAAATCGAGAAAGCCCTGGCTGGTGAGGCACAAATAGAAACAGCAGAAACACTTGAAGGGGCAGTTCGTAAGGCAGCAGAGGCAGCGGAAACTGGTGATGCCGTGCTTCTCTCACCGGCATGTGCGAGCTTTGATATGTTTAACAGCTATGCTGAACGGGGCAAGCTGTTTCAAGAGGCAGTAAAACAGCTACAGGATAAAGCCGAATTAAGCGGAGCGTAGCTTCCGCTTAAATGAGACTTATGCCCTTGCGGTATAAAGCTTAAGTAGATCAGCTAGTCTGCACAAACCGACAAGCGAGTTTGCCGATAAGGCGAGACATCAAGACATTTTTAGGTATAAAGAGTTGTAACCAAACGATGCACAAGGAATTGATGGGGCAGTATGAAAGTACCTAAAGTACAGGGACGTGCTTTACGCAAAAAATGAAAAATTTTAAGCTGATAAATTGAGAAAGGAAAAATGGAAAAAATATGTTGCCGGTGCAAAAAAAGCGAGCAGGAAGGCCGTTGGGTATCTGATAAGAAGAAAGAGAAAAAAACATTATCATACGGATTCTGCCCTCACTGCTATGAAGAGACGATGGCAGAGCTTAAAATGGCAGCCATGTATGAGTTTCATGGCGGGGCTGAATTAAGAGTATAAAGGCAAGTTAAGCGGTGCGTAGCGTCCGCTTAAATGAGACTTATGCCCTTGTGGTATAAAGCCGAATTAAGCGGTGTGAAGCGTCCGTTTAAATGAGACTTATGCCCTTGTGGTATAAAGCCGAATTAAGCGGTGTGAAGCGTCCGTTTAAATGAGACTTATGCCCTTGTGGTATAAGAAACGAGGTACAGGTATCAGGCTTATTGTCAGCGGGGGAGGAACAGGCGGACATCTTTTTCCGGGAATTGCAGTGGCGGAGGCAGTACTGGCACGCTCAGCGGAAAGCGAAGTCCTTTTTGTCGGGACCGGTCGCCATACGGATGTTCGAGTGCTTGAAAGCCGTAGTTTTGCCCATGCGGTGATAAAGTGTCAGGGGCTTAAGGGTAAAACTGTTTTACAGAAAATAAGTAGTGTTTTGCAACTTCCTCTGGCCCTGGTAAATGCAGCTAGGCTGATAAAAAAATTTAAACCTGATCTGGTCCTCGGCGTAGGGGGTTATGTGACAGGTCCGGTGCTTATGGCAGCAAAGATTTTGGGAGTACATACCTGCATCCATGAGCAAAATTCAGTGCCGGGCATGGCCAATCGTAAACTTGGGCGCTTTGTAAGTAAGGTTTTTTTGTCTATCCCAGGCAGTGAGAAGTATTTTGATCAGGAAAAAAGTGTGATGACCGGCAATCCTGTCCGCAAAGAACTGATTGAGATTGCCGAAGAAAAAAAGCCGGGCAAAGGGCAGACCTTGCTGACTATTGGCGGGAGTTTGGGCGCACATCGGGTTAATACCTTAATGATCGGGGCCATGAAAAAAATGAAAGATCAATGGCCCAAGCATTTTAAGGTGATCCACCAAACCGGAACTGCAGACGAGAAAATGGTGAAAGACCATTATGAAGAGATTGGGCTAAGTGCAACAGTTGCACCTTTTTTTGATGATATGGCCGCCCTCTACAAACAGGCAGATGTGGTTATATCCAGGGCTGGTGCCACATCGATTGCTGAAATGGCAGTGCTGAAATTGCCGATGATTTTAATTCCCTTTCCCTATGCTGCAGATAACCATCAGCAGAAAAACGGTGACTATCTGGTGAAAGGGGGAGCAGCCAAAATGTTTATTGAAAAAGACCTGACTGAAGAATTACTGGTTGAAGAGATCACCAACCTGCTTGGCAGTGAAGAAAAAAGAAAAAAAATGTCTGCTGCAGCAGGAAAATTAGCAAGGCCGAATGCAACTGAAGCAATAGTGAGCGAATGTGAGAAACTGGCGGGAAACCCTGGTTCAAATAACTAAAAACTAACGAACGAACTTTCTTGTATAAAAAAACAAAACATATACATTTTGTCGGAATCGGTGGCATCGGCATGAGCGGTATCGCAGAATTGCTCCTGAATCTCGGTTACACTGTCAGTGGGTCAGATTTACGACAGACCGATATCACCAGACGTTTAGCCAGTTTAGGTGGCATTATCTATCAAGGCCATGAGGGCTCATATATCGGTAAGGCCGATGTTGTTGTCACTTCCACCGCAGTCAAGGAGGATAATCCGGAAGTACTTGCTGCCATTGAGAACAATGTGCCGGTCATCCCAAGGGCGGAAATGCTTGCGGAACTGATGCGGTTAAAAAAATTCGGTATTGGAATAGCAGGGAGCCACGGCAAAACATCAACCACCTCCCTGGTCGGATGTATTCTTGCCGAAGCAGGGCTTGATCCCACAGTGGTTATTGGTGGTAAGGTCAATAGTCTTGGAACCAACGCGCAACTTGGTGGCGGTGAGTTTCTGGTGGCTGAGGCGGATGAAAGTGATGGGTCGTTTTTGAAACTTTCCCCAGTGGTTGAGGTCGTCACCAATATAGACCTGGAGCACCTTGATTATTATAATGATATCGACGAAATAAAAGATGTGTTTCTTCAATTTATCAACAAGATACCCTTTTACGGTGCAGCAATACTCTGCCTGGATGATGACAATATTGTCTCACTGCTGCCGGAAATAAAAAAGAGGGTCATTACCTATGGATTAACGGCCCAGGCCGATCTCCATGGTCGACGATTGAGAACTGATGGGCCGTCAACAACGTTTGAAGTTTGTTTTGGCAGTGAGGTGCTTGGGGAAATTACTCTTGCCTCACCGGGACGGCATAATGTCCTCAATAGCCTGGCAGCAATTGCCGTTGCCCTGGAATTAGAGGTGAAATTTTCTGTAATCTCAAAGGCTCTGGCTAGCTTTACAGGGGTGCAACGGCGTCTGCAGGTAAAAGGGGAGAAAAGCGGAATCACTGTTATAGACGATTACGGTCATCATCCAACCGAGATTAAGGCGACCCTTGCTGCACTTCGAGATGCCTGGCCAAGCCGCAGGCTTCTGGTGATGTTTCAGCCTCATCGTTATAGCCGTACCCAGGCCTTATTTGCGGAATTCTGCACAGCGTTTCATGATGCGGACATTTTAATACTTACGGAAATATATCCGGCCAGTGAACAACCTATTCCCGGAGTCACAGCCGAAAATTTGAGAAATGGAATTAAAAAACATGGCCAGAAAAAGGTGTACATTGCTGAAGGCGTAGATGACTTGTCAGGCATAGTTCAACCGATGCTTGAAAAGGATGATATTGTTGTTACCTTGGGGGCAGGAAATATCTGGAGGGCAGGAGAACAGCTCCTGTCGGATATGGCCTGAAATGGAGTTGTCAGCCGTTAGTTTGCAGCCGGCAGAGCTGCAAAAAATGTTGAAACGGGGGGGAGGCAATGTTTGAGGGAAGGGCGTACAGTACAAAGTACCGGGAAATGATGACACCCGTTGGGGGAGCCATGAAAAAAACACCGGCCTGGGCTCCGGTTTTTAATGATGAAATGTCAGATTTCTGGAGTGGGGAAGTTATTTGGAATGCTCCCTTGTCAGATTATACGACTTTTAAGGTGGGTGGACCGGCCGAGGCAATAATTTTGCCAAGAGGTTGCAATGAGCTGTCGCTCATCCTGCAAGGGCTCAGGAAAATTAATATTGACTGGCAGATTCTTGGCAGGGGTAGCAATGTAGTTATTGATGATGCCGGGCTGCCCGGTGTTGTCATTCTGTTAGGTAGAAATTTTTCAGGCATTGAAATTGAACAGTCGGATGAAGACTCGGTGTTGGTCAGGGTGGAAGCTGGATGCAGTTTAGCAAAGCTGGTTAATTGGACAGTAAAAAATGGGTACACTGGTCTTGAATTTCTTGCAGGGATTCCAGGCAGCGTCGGCGGAGCGATTGTCATGAATGCCGGAGCCTGGCACAGGGAAATGAAAGATGTGTTGTCCATGGTAACCGTAATGGATTCTTCCGGTTGTTTTTGTGTGACTAAAACAAGTGAAATAGATTTCTCCTACAGAACCTGGGGGGAGCCGGAAGGAAAAATTGCCCTGGAAGGGTTTATTCGCCTGAAAAGACAAAGTGTTGAACAGGTGAGCAACCGGTATCATGAATATCACCGGCAGAGAAAGGTGCTGCAGCCACAAAATATAGCAAGCGCTGGATCCTTTTTTAAGAATCCGCCGGGAGAAAAAGCTGCGGGAAAACTTATTGAGGATGCAGGGTTAAAGGGGTTCACCGTTGGCGGAGCCATGGTGTCACCTAAGCATGCAAATTTTATCGTTAATACCGGTGATGCAACCAGTGACGACATCATAGAGGTAATGCACCACATTTGTGAAACAGTGCAGAAAGAATTTGGTGTGACGTTGGAACCGGAAGTGAAAATTTTGAAGTAGTGGTATTTTGAATTCAAACCTGGGAGCATACAGCATCAAAAAAGGGTTTCAGGTATACCGGCCTCGTAGAGAGAGTTGGTTTGGTGATCAACTGCTGAAGGTCTCAGTAGTTGGGCTTGTGGCCATGCTCATCCTAACTGCGGTAGGGGTAATGGCCTACCAGGGTTTAAGTCGATCTGTGTTTTTTCAGATTGAAGAGGTTGGCATCAAGGGGTGTAACCGAACGACTCCGAAACAAATTTTAGACTGGCGTGGGTTGGATGTGCACACCAATCTCTGGACGGTCCGTATTGGGCGGATAAGAGAAAAGTTGGAAGAACAGCAGTGGATTGCCAAGGCAAAAGTTGACAGAAATTGGCCGAACGAACTGACCATCTCTATCCGGGAGCGGCAGGTAGCAGCAATTGTCAGCAGTGAATCCGGGTTGAATTATGTGGATAAATGGGGCGTAGTTTTTGGAAATGTGTTGCCGGAAGATAATCACGATTTTCCAGTTATCACAGGCTATGAAACGGTTCAAGGCGAAGAAGCTAAGAGAGAGAGCAGCCTCAAAGAAGCCCTTAATTTTATAAAATATGCGGGAAGAGGAAACGCTGTTCTGCCAAAGCAGAATATTTCGGAAATACATATAGCCCCAGATGGAAATTTAATACTGTTTATTGCAGATCATCCCTTTCCTATAACTCTAGGCCGGGGAGAAATAAGTACAAAATATCAAAGGTTAAGCAGGGTTTTGTCCTGGCTGTACAGGAAGAAAAAGTTAGAAGATGCCACGGTGATCAGTATGAACTACATGCAGGAAAATAACCAAGGGCAGAGAAATAGAGTCTTAGTTGAGTTGAGCGAGTAATTTGAGGAAAAGTATGGGAGATGGTGAAAGAGGAGAGTTGGTAGTAGGCCTTGACATCGGTACAACGAAAATTTGTACGGTGGTGGGAGAGGTTTTTGGAGATCAGGTGGATATCATCGGTGTTGGTACTCATCCATCAATTGGTCTACGTAAAGGTGTTGTTGTTAATATAGAAAGCACCGTCAACTCCATAAAAAAGGCAATTTCCGAAGCGGAAATGATGGCCGGATGCGATATTTCCTCGGTGTATGTTGGAATAGCCGGAAGCCATGTGCGCGGTCAAAACAGCGATGGTGTTATTGCCATAAAAAATAACGAGATACGCCAGGACGATATTGACAAGGTAGTGGAAAATGCCAAGGCGGTACCTCTGGGTCAGGACCAGGAGGTTATCCATGTGTTACCGCAACAGTTCTGTGTCGACGGACAGGGCGGCATCCAGGATCCACTGGGTATGTCCGGAGTTCGGCTTGAAACAGAGGTGCATATTGTCACCGGATCCGTAACCGCTGTTCATAATATTATTAAGTGTTGCAATCGAGCTGGTCTCGAAGTGGACGATGTGGTGCTTGAGCCGGTGGCATCAGCCCAGGCAGTGTTGACACCGGAGGAGATGGAACTTGGGGTGGCATTACTAGATATTGGCGGTGGTACCTCTGATCTGGCAGTTTTTTCAGAAAACTGTATCCAGAAGACATTTGTGTTGGGAATTGGCGGCCATAATTTGACCAATGATCTGTCAATTGGTTTGCGTACTCCGCTAAAGGATGCTGAGCTGTTGAAAGAAAAATATGGCTGCGCAATTTCAGCATTGATCGATAAAGACCAGGCAATCAGTGTACCGAGTGTCGGTGGACGAAAAGCCAGAAAATTGTCCCAACGGGTTATGGGAGAAATTTTAGAGCCACGGGTGGAAGAGATGTTGACCCTGATCAACCATGAATTGATTGATTCAGGCTCAAAGCCACTTGTGAAATCAGGACTGGTGATGACCGGCGGTACATCAATGCTTGCCAACATGCTCGATCTGGCTGAGCAGGTTTTTGATCTTCCGGTTCGCATTGGATCTCCAGCTAATATCGGTGGAGTGACGGATATTGTCAACACGCCTCAATGTGCAACCGGGGTCGGACTTGTAATTTACGGCATGAAAAGCCGGACAGGAAAAACATATAGTCAGCCAAGTACTGGACTGACCGGTCTAGCCAAAA
>PJEL010001724.1_pt1 | contig 21198 bp, 52 predicted proteins | sample 1853271 | NCBI WGS metagenome assembly PJEL01 (sample SAMN08108733, study PRJNA415343) | Invertebrate metagenome, whole genome shotgun sequencing project. | host: Globobulimina | place: Sweden: Gullmar Fjord | collected 2015-08
ATAGATACTGGGATGGTTCAACGGACGGTGACTGGAACACGGCGGCGAATTGGACACCGGCAGCGGTGCCGATTGCCGGCGAGAATGTGTTCATCACCGACACCGCCGTAGATATTGACGATTACGATAACTCTGCCGTGGCGCTGGGGATTGTCACCATCGGGCCGGGCTATACCGGCAACATCGGCACCAGCGCCGGGACCGGGCTAATCCTATCCTGCGCAGCCTCTAAGCGGATTGTGATTGACGGCAACCGCTCATTGACCAGCCAAGAAGTCTGGCTGGACTACAACAGCGCCAATGCAACCACCATCGAAGTCAAGGGGTTCGGGACAATTACCGAGGCGGGGATGGCCACCACTGGTATCCACATCACCCAAACTGCCGGGACGCTGGCGGTTATCAACAGTGGCGGGCCGGTCAGCGTGGACGGTGGGACGGTGGCGAATTATGATGATGCGGGGTCAACGGCCCAAACCATCGTCAGCTCAGCGGCCACCATCACCAACTACAAGATGATGACTTCGGGCGCTATCACGACGTTGAACGTATCGCCAACCACGCTTGAGGTATCAGAGGGGACAGTCACCGCCGAAGGCAGCGGTAATGTGGTGAATGTGGAGGTGTGGAGTGGGGTCCTGAATTGGAATGGTGGCGGCAATATCACCACCAAACTGACGGTACGCGGTGGTACGTTTGACACATCCGACGCCACGGTATCAACCGCCATCGCAGATATTGAGGTATTCGGGGACTCTACCACCACCACGTTAGACCTGACGTTGGCGACGGTTACTAATAACATTGAGTTTCATGGTTCGCCCACGGTTATCAATCCGCCTGCTTCGTTGGGTACGCTGACGTAGCGGCAGCAAACGAATCCTTCTTTCGTTGGGGTTGGGGCCGAGATGCCCCAGCCCTTTTTGCTGGTTACGCATGGCCGGGGCGGGCTTATTTATTCGGCTTGTACTTGGCGAGGAGGGTTCCGGCGTGATACGCGCAAGGTGTTTGTTTCCCGTTGAATGTTTGTGTAGAAACGCGCTCAGCAAACCCCACCAACTCCTCCACCGCCACGCGCGATTGGCGGATTTCGGTGATGGCTTTATCCATCGCTTCGGACCATCCGGTGTAGCCAATGCTGTCCATTCGCAAACTGATGTCTGCAAACTCTTTCGTGTCCACCCGCTCAATTCCGGTCTCAGCTTCGTTACTCATTGTTCGGCTCCTTGTATTCCACTAGTACCCCGCCATCGGGATGATACTTTATCGGGTTCGCTTCATCGTGTTTCTTGCGCCATCCGGCACAACACTTATGCAGGTACCCGATCTCCTCCTCCAACGCCTCAACCTGGTCGAGGAGGCGGAGGAACGTGATGGCATATTCGCCTGATGTTGTAGTTTTCATCACGCTGTTTTCAATAGCCTTATCACAGCTTGCGCGCAACCCCTCCCGCTCATCCTTGCTCAGCGGCTCGAGGCGTGGCGGGGTCGGTTGTTGTTGGCTGTCGGTGGTGGTCATTTCGCATCTTCCTTCTCTTTGCATGGCAGGCACAAGCCGCGATCATAGTAAAAGTGGCCTTTGCATGACCATTCTAAACACTTTGGACATGGCACCTCTCCAGCCCCGATGCACTCATGGAAACTACAATAGTACCTGCCAGCCGAGACCCGTGGGTATGTATCCACCTTCTTTCCATCGCGGATTTCCTCAACCTGTTTCAGCAGATCACCAATAACGCCAACCATGTACTTTCCATCTTCCGAGGCGGGGTCAAATTCCATCTTTGGCCCACCAAAAACACCTGGCATCCGTTCACAGTAATTCTTAGTCGCTATTTCGGCCCGGTGTCTATGCTCGTCGTTTTGCCAATCGGTTAGTTTGGCAATAACATCTTCTTTGACGCCGGTACTCTTATTTATTTGGTCGGTGGTCATATCGGCTCCATTCAATAAACACCGCGCCCCAGCGTGGATGCTGCCCGCATGTGGAGAGGTGAGGCGCGGCGTTTGTCAGGTGGACGTACTAAATAGTGAACGCGGGCAGCGCTTCGGTAAATGGTAGGCGGGCTAGTCGATATCGACAGCCTGCAATGTCTCAAGGTCAGACGATAGGGATAAATGAGGAGCGCGGCCAAGTACCAGAAAAAGGTCGGCTACATAATCACACCTAAAATCTGCATCGCCAGACAAGATTTTATGAATTGTCCTCTTGCGGCAACCAAATAATTTTCCGAGCTGTTCACGACTTACCCCCTGTTTTCGCATCAGGTCGAAAACGGCTTCTGACATCTCTTCCCGGTATCGGGCGCGGTTGTACTCAATCAGCGATTCCGGCAATTCATCCAGTGGGGTTAAGTCGCTCATCTCATTTCCTTTCGTAGCGGGCTATTGCAATGACACCGGCGCGCCGCGGTACTCCGCTATCATTTTGTCTAATTCGCGCTTGGCATTACAGTTGGTACAGGCGCGCCGCTCTGGCGGTTCGCATGTGCCGTGTTCCATTTTTGTTCTGCGGAGCAAGTCCATTACTCGGTGGTATTTACGGGCGTCTTTGATAACGTTTGGTTCAGCCATCTCATTTCCTTTCGTGTGGGGGCGGGGTGGTCAATCTGCCAGTTCTACCAATTCCCATTGTGGGGCTGGTGGCATCTTATCACGCGGGTCAATCCATACCATATGGCGAATGGGGCCAAAGCGCGTCCAACCCCAGCTAACAGCGTTGGCGTCTACGCCATTCTTGCTACGCTTCTTGCGTAGGTAGTCGGCGTACCAGTCCCTTAGTTCACGGTCGCTACAGTCTCCGGGTGGCATAGTCATACTTCACACTCCAATCATCGTCAGTCGGCTTCATCTATTGGTTGGCGCAGTTCGTCAAGGTCGGTTCCTAATACAAAGTGCGGGGCGCGGTTCAACACTGTGAAGATGTCCGGTATCCGGTCAATCTCAAACAAGCAATCATCACCCTGTATAATTCCAGCAACAACCGAATCCGGCAAATCAAGCAACGCGCCGAGGTGTTCCCTGCTGATGCCCTGTGCCTGCATAGCCTGCCAGACTGCATCAGACAATTCTTCCCTGAACCTGGACCGGCTGTATTCAACCAGTGATTCGGGCAGTTCGTTTAACGGGGTTGTTTTACTCATACTTCACACTCCAAAAATTCAAAAAAGTTCGCGCGCCAAAATTCGGGCTGATCCGCTAAAGCGGAGACCCAATCATATCACAAACAAAGGTTTGCGCCATCCGGTCGGAACGCTTCCGGCCTGTCAAGTGAGACAGCGTAGGATTGATTCTAACGCATTCTTTGAGATGCTGGTCAAACTCATCGTCTGAAACATTCGCAAGCGTTACAGCGTCCTCAGCGACCTCCTGCGCTATCTCATGCCGAAGCGCCTCAAGTGCATCGTGGTCTACGCGGTTGCGTGGTGCGCCGCGGTCGGTGGGTGAGTTGCCTTGGCAAATCTTTGCAATCTCACAAGGTGCTGGGAAGAACTTGCTTTTCTCCGCGTGGGTACGAACCGCCACAATTGCCTCGCCAGATGGGAAACGGCGTAAGGCATTCCGCCAGATGAGTACCTGTTCGCTGTTGAGCTTGGCTGTTTTGTCAGGCCAGTTTGCCGTCATCACCGGGAATAGTTGGTTGTCAAATTCGTAGTCATTCATGGTGTGGTAACCTTTCCGAGCTTGGAGACTCTGGCCGCTATCTGTTCGGGTGTTTCGGTGAGGGTGCCGTTGGTGTTGGTGCTGTCGGGTTCACGCAATCCTGTCCAACCCTTGCCGACGGTGTGGAGGATTGTTTCGACGGCGCGCGCCGGGCCGAGTTCGGCGAGTTGCTTGAGTTGTTGTTTGACGGATGTTTTGGTGAGCTTCTTTTTGATTTCGGTGCGGTGCTGTTCCCACGTCCCCCACGCTTCGAGAAATTCTGGCGAGTCTGTGAGAGATTGAGGTGCGAGGGAGAGCCACGAAATGCCTTTTGTCTTTCTCTTACCAGAGTCAGTAACAGAAGCAGAATCAGAGACAGAGGCGGAATCAAGTTGACAATCAAGATTTACACTTGATTCATCTTGATTACCACTTGAATAATCTTGATTCTTTTGGGGCGGCCTTCCAGAGCCATCACGAACCCCGCCCCAACCATGATTCCATTTCTCAAAAGAGCGGATGGTGATACCGTCAGGCGGGTTTTTCTCAACCCACTTACCAGACATATTCAAGAGGTAATCAAGTGACAACTTGAATAATCTTGATTCCCACTTGATTTGTTTGCAGAGGACAATTCCGGCCTTTTTGAACACTCCGCCGTTGTCCTGGACCTTGGCCTCTAGGACCAACGCCACGAACAGAGAGAACGCCATACAGCCCGTTTCTGAGTCCATCATTTCGACATAATCATCATCGTCAAGGATGCTGACGGCGAGGCTTGCGCGGGGTATCTTGGTGCGCTTACTCACAACATACCCCCCTGTCTCGTTTTGATGTAATTTGCGGCCTTTCTCCAGTCCCCTTTACAGAACACAAGGACATTTTGATGTACCTTTACAAGTTTTCTCCCAGGTCCAAATGTGCAATTTGCCCGAAGACAAGCCGTGCCAACCGCTGTTGCAAGTATTCCCTCGTTGTATAGCCTTGCCCCTGATTCCTCAAAACCACGGATTGTAGCCGACACAAAGTCACGATAGAACCCGTTTTTATCTCTAAAGTCACCAACAACAAAGCATGCGAACCTGTTGTTTTTTAGTCGCAACAATGATCTAAGGATAATTGTTTTGTATGTTGGTAGGAATGTATGATATTCCATACTTGATATGTCGCGCGGGTCATCTGAGTATTTTTCTAGGTCGCCGTAGGGGGGGCATGAGAAGATGAAATCTGCGTCTGGTGCGGTCGGTACTTGTTCCATTGAATCACCACAAACCCACACAGGAGATGGATCTGTCGGTATTTCGTCAGATTGCACCCGGTTAGCGTCGATCTGAACTGAGCTTAGGTCGCACCCCCAATAATTATAACCCAACGAGGTCGCTACGATTCCACGAACACTTCCTCCTGCGAATGGGTCAACAATGATGCCGCCAGCCGGGCAAAACCACGAATACATTAGCTCGCACAACACGGGGTCAAAAATCGACGTTCCGTCTCCGGGGAGTTGTTTGTTGGCTTTATCTGACGCCCATTCATGTGTATTGTGCGCTTTGGCTGAACGCCCCACCTCGCCCATTATCCCCAATGAAGCCCACGCCCGTTTTCTATCCTGCCAGTCTCCTTTCCGTGAATCAAGAATTGAGAACGGCGGCTGGCCGAATCTCCCAGTCGTTATATTCGCCGGAGTTGGGGCCATGCTTTCGCCGAATAAATCAGTGCCATAAAGAGATTTGTTTATATCAGTCATGAATCACCCATCAAAAAAAGACACCACCGCCGTATGTTGGACACATGAGGGGGCGGTGGTGCTTTTTCGATCTTTTGAAGTTTGTGTCCAACATACTTCTACCTCATTGTATCCCCCATGATTCGGTTATTCAACTGCACAATTGGGCGGGCCGAGGTGCAGGGTCGGCGTGGTTGGGTTGTTGGCCCAGAGTAAATTGGCGCGCACCATGAATCGAACAGGTCTTAACTAGGTCGCCAGCCTCTACGCCCCATTTACTTACTCTGGAAATTCGGTCCCCAAAATAGACAACACCACCGATGCTTGCTGGCAGGTGGTGTGGTGATGCTGTCGGTTGAATTGATTCATTTCGTGCCAGCAAGCACTTCGCCAGACTATACCCCCCACCGCCCGCCAAGTTCCACCGCCAACGCGAAAAAAAGAATTTATGGCCCATAAGTGGCTGATTTGGGGGTGGTTGTGGTAGAAACTTATATATTTTATCAGATTATGGTAAAGAATAGTAGACAGGGGGCCGATGTATGTTACTATCAAGGTATGAGAGACGAGAACAACACCAACACGAAAGGCGAGAGAATGAACTGCGCAACAGAATGGGTATACCCAAAAACTACAAAAGAGGGCATAAAGGCAATTAAAGCAGCCAGGACCGTGTTTTGTACCGCGAAGATGCGAGGCGATGTGGTTGATATGAAAGTAGCCAAAAAAGAGGCTTTGCTACATTATTGTGAACATGGTGCAGCAGGTTTTGAGATGCGATGTTATCAAGGTTGTGTTTGGCTTGATTCATAATACCAACCCCACCCGCCACGGCTGCGGGTGCCTATCGGGGGGCCGATAAGGAATCACCATGAAAACACATGAGTTCGATTATCAAGAAGTGAAACGGCTGACGATGGCGCGGGGCTTATCGTGGGCGGCGCTGGGCAAGCTGGCGCGGTTCCCCTCATCCGCCACCATCTACACCGTGAAGAATTGCCGGGCGTCAAGGGCAACCATGAAGGCTGTTGCGTTGGCGCTCGGTGTACCGATTGAAACGTTGATTATTGATGTTGATGAAACGACAGAGGAGACCCCCCAATGAGTTACCCCGAAGGATACACCGACAAAGAACACGACGCGGCGCTGGGGCGGCTGCGGGGTGATGTGGTGGAGAATACTGCTAAGACCGCCGAGGAACACCCAGAGATATTTCTGGTTGAAGCGATGATGACCGGCGCTTCAAATAGTATTGAACGCCAGGAATCGCGTGGCCAACAGCAATTAGTTTGTGGTGATGTTATCCCAACAGACCGGCGCATTGACGATAGTGTGTTGATTGAGCTTGGATTTACACTTGGCGAAGTTGTTCAAGATGACCCGATCTTTCAACGGGCAGGGCTGCCTGATGGCTGGTCTAAGAAAGCCACTGATCATGCTATGTGGAGCCATATCATTGATGAGCGGGGGCGGAAACGATTTGGCGTGTTCTATAAGGCCGCGTTCTATGACCGTTCGGCGCATATGTCGATGAGCAACAGGTATTACGTTGGCAGAGATTATGATGCACCTGATGGTGTTCTACGGATTCATGCGGTTGATTGTGAGGTTGTGTTGAATCATACCGTAGTGCCATCGCCGCCAGTTGATGAGCAGTTCCGGGCTGAAGATGAGATGGTGGCGGAAATGAAAGAGTGGATGAACCAGAATTATTGGTCGGGTTGGGATGATACGGTGTTGGGCTGGAATGTTGAAGCAAGAGGCTAACACACACACCACCCCGCGCCGACGTAGGCCGCACACTATAGCCCGCTTCTAGAACGGCGGCAAAGAGTGTAAACGTGTGCATCGAAAGATGGCGGGGTGGCTTTGATAACCGAATAGATTTGGATGGTGCGGCAAGGCAAAAAGTTGTGCGAGAAAGAGTTCCGGACGTACGCCACATCGCACCGAGGGCAACCGCGACCGCACCATCCACTTCTACAACGACGAATGAGGAGCGACGATATGAGTAAACATCAAGCGTGTAGACAGTGCAATAGTGGTTTTGTTGGCCCAGACGGTGATATCGGGCAGAACCTTTGTCCAGATTGTGTTATTGAGATGTTTGGCGGCAGGGACGAAATGATTGAATCGCAAGCCGCCACCATCACCCAGCTCGAAGCGGACAAGGCGGAGCTGGTGGGCTTGGTAAAGGCGATTGAATGGTCTGCTGGTGATGAGTATGACGATTTTGGAGAGGCTACACCAGACACTTGCCCATCTTGCCGTGGTGAACACCGGACTGACGACAGGGGCGAACGGAATGGCCATTTCCCAGACTGTAAGCTCAAAGACCTCATCGCCAAGCACACCCCCGCACCACAACCCGACCACTCCGCAGCGGTGGAAGGGGGTGCGGGATGACCGACCTGCTTTTGATGTTGTTATTTATAGCGGCGTTTATGTTGGTTATTGGTTTCGGCGTGTTGTTTTTCAATTGGATAATTAAGAGGTGTGGACTATGACCGACACCCCCAAACAAAACTGCGCCCACTGCGGGCGCGACCTGACCGACTGCCAAGCGTTTCACGGTATCGCGCCGGGCTACCCGCTGGCAGCAAGCGAGCCGAAGAACGCTTATTGTGACATTGAATGTTGGCTGATTGACCGTAGCAAAGTACCGCTGGATGAGGAGGTGCAGCCATGACCGACACCACGAAACAGCACGATGATGGGGGGCCGTGGATGCCGCATTACGATGATGTCGAACACAAGATAGTTCCCGGCATGTCTACCCTCGATTATTTCGCGGGGCAGGCGCTGGCGGGGATGATGGTTGGTTCTGTTGGGACCATCGGCAATAGCAAAGATGTTTCGGCATATGCGAAAGGGCATTGCAACCATGTAATCGCAGACAGGGCTTACGTTATTGCCGCCAATATGATCGCCGAGAAACGACGCCGGGAAGGGGCCGACGATGCTAACTAAATGCGCCTATTGTGGCCGCGCCCTCCACCCGGACAACGCTTACCACGGCGAGAACAAGCCGGGCGAGGACGATGGCGGCGAGCTGTATTGTGATGAGGAGTGCTACCAAGCGGCGACGGCGGCTGAGCCAGCGACATATTACCTGGTCAACCAGTTCATTCACTGGGGCCAGATTGGGGTGAAGGCGGTAGCTGGTGCGGTTGGTTTCGTCCCGGTGTTTGAGTCAAAGATGGCGGCTGAAATGTACCGGCTAACACTCGATAACGCTGGTGATTACAAGGTTGAGAAGTGGAGAAAATGCAATGACTGACAAACTAACCCCGTATTCCGTAGGCCGCGCCGATAACAACGTATTCCAGTCCGGCTGCGCCATGCTGTTCATCCTGGCGGTGATGATTGCTATCGGCTGGCTTGGCCGGATGGCGTGGGTGGCGGTGACAACGAACTAACAACGAAAGGACAGAGCGATGAGAGACAAAGAGAACAGCGGGGCGGCGACAAAAACAACTGAAGAAATCTATCAAGAATGTATCGCCGACATACGCGAAATTTACGTTCGTGGGATGGATGATTGTTGGAGGTCTGGGATGTTTACTGGCACAGCCCTTGGCGGGATTGTGGTTTGTTTAGGGGTAATTGGCGGAGCGTTAGGTGCGATGTTTGTTTTATAAGGAGACCACCCCATGATACCGACACCGATAGACCTACGACGAGTTGAGCGGGCGGTGAGGGAGTTTGGGTTCGACCCGCGCACCATCGGCGGAGACAACTTCATCCGGTACTGGTTCGCCGAGAAACAAGATGAGCACTTCGACCACGACCAGCAATATGAACAGGACTGTTTTATTGGTGATTTGGTGGTGCTGGTGAAGGAACCAGACGATTACCCCAAGCGTGACCACGATGCCACGAAGCGGCCTAACTGGGTAACGATGATTCAGCATAACAACGGCACAACGAGTTACATTTTCAAACCGATGGCGAAACTAACGAAAGAGGAGACTACAGAATGAGTCTGATAGCAACAAGCGAAGGCGGCGACAGGACACTATGCCCGGAGGGTAGTTACCCAGCGGTATGCGTGAAGGTGATTGACCAAGGGACTCAAACCGTAGAATGGAGCGGGATTGAGAAACAGCAGCACAAGGTTCTGGTGGCGTGGGAACTGCCAACCGTCCCCAACCCTGACAACGACGATAAACCCTACCTGATGTGGCAGAACTATACGGCGAGCCTGGATGACCGGAGCAATCTCTACAAACACTTGGTAGCGTGGCGGGGGCGGGCGTTTACGCCAGAGGAGCTTATCGGGTTCGAGTTGAAAAAGATTCTTGGCGCACCTTGCATCCTGACCGTGGTGTGGAGCAAGGATGAAAAATGGGCCAACGTGGGCGGGATCAGTGGGTTGGTGGCGGGGATGCCGAAACCGAAACCCACCATGCCGTTAGCGTCGTTCGATTTGGATGAGCCTGATTTGGAGTTGTTCAATGATTTCAGTGAGAAGCTACAGCAGAAGATTTGCTCATCGGTTGAAGCGTTCCGTATCGGGTTGAGTCCGGGCTGTACGCGGTTGAATCCGCAGCTTCCAGATGGCGGCGACACCACCGACCACGCGGCACCCGGCGGGCCGCATGTGCCGATTGATGAGAGCGAAATTCCATTTTAGACTGAGCATTCTCTCTCCTCCCGCTCCGTCGCTACTGAGTAGGTGGCGGCGGGGCTTACTCTAACGAAAGGAACAGCCATGCCAGTACGAATTGATGAGCCGGGGGATGGGACTGGCGGAATAATTGTGGAGGCAAAAGATTTGAAGGATGGGCAGATTGCCACCATCTTTTCATGGTCGTTGGAGGGCGATGGTTATGATGGCGCGGTTGTGATGATGGTGGGGGATGATTTTATATGTTTGAATGATGCTGGTTCCAGTTCGTTGAGCAGGGCTTCGATTCAACGCATAGCCTGCCGCGTCCGCGTCCTCCCCAACGGCGCCACGCTGATTGTTGAGGATAACGAGTGATGCTAAAAGCGATTGAGTTATTTATCTACGGCCAACCTAAGCCGCAACCACGCGGCAGGGTACGCAAGCGGGGCGGTGTCTATGACCCCGGTTCGGCAGAGGGTTGGAAGGTCGCAATTCAGGCGGCGGCGCTAAAGGTGTTGCCTGACGAGCCGTTGACCGGACCCCTGCGCGTTGACATTCGGTTCTATTTCAAGCGACCGAATAAATTCTTGCGGAAAAAGGATTCAATCGACCCCGTCTGGCACACCGCAACACCCGACCGCGACAATCTGGACAAGGCTGTCATGGATGCGTTGACCGATGTTGGTATGTGGGGCGACGATAAACAGGTTTGTGCTGGCGAGGTGCTGAAATTCTACTGTGGTAAGAGCGGTGGTGCTGCGCCGGTTCCGTGTGCGGTTATCAGGATTAGACAGCTTGGCGAGTTAGACCATCATGCAGTTGTTGAACGGATAACAGAGGAGCAAACGAATGGCTGAAAACACGGTCCGAAAAATCACCGATGCCGAATGGAAGGTACAAGTGCGCCACCTGCAAGGCACCACCGTTGCGTTGCGTGATAGGTGGGTGGAGCTGAAAGAGGCGACTTCCACGGCAAAGAAGGAATATGAGGAGTCGGTAGACGAGTTGATTCAGGCTGTCGGCGAGGACGATTTGCCGCTGTTCGTACAGGAGGTGGAGTGATGGCCACAACTATTCAATATAGCGTAATAAGATGCTTAAAAGGGTGGCAGATTGAGGCTGAGCTTCCGGGCGGCTGGACTATTTATTCTCGTATATTTGGCGGGGAAACAAAAGGTGAGGCTGCCGCGCGTAAGTCGCTTGAGGTTCTACAAGGCGTGACATTGAAACGGGAATTGGTATTTATGGAGAACGACACAATAGATGCTGGCGAGTATGGGGAGGATTAGCAATGAACGCCAACCTGTTTAGCAACCTGTTCAAGAACCGGCACCCAGTACACCGGATGCACGATAATTCACTTGATGCGTATGCCAAGGAACTGCCGCGCCTGTCGAGGCGGGCGATGCTGATACATGCTGAGGTTGTTCTGGGTGGGCCGGGGACGGACCGCCAGATAATGAACCGGATGGGGTTCACCGATATGAACGCTGTTCGGCCCCGTATCTCCGAGATGATTGATTTAGGCGTGTTGCGTGAGGTGGCGACGAAGAAATGCCCCACGACGGGTAAGCGGGTGCGGGTGGTGGATTTGAGTAACAGTAACAACGAAAGGAAATGAGATGAAGACTGTTTATAAGTATGGGCTGCCGATGAATGATGTTGCTGAATTTATGATGCCGATTGGGGCTGAAATTCTACATATTGCAGAGCAGGATGGAAACCCTTGCATGTGGGCGTTGGTTGATCCAATTGCAACGAACGAGCTTTTTCGTGTTCGTGTTGCTGGGACTGGCCATCAAATCCACGAAGATGATTTAGAACATCTTGGTACGTTTTTCTTGCAGGGCGGAAGTTTAGTATTTCATGTGTTTAAGATACCAACAGGTTAAGTAATCCATGACCACCAAAGCCACCAAAAAGCCGCAAGTTGAGATACCGCTACGGCCATACGGCGACGTAGAGATGTCGAGGCAGCGTAGGCAAGCGCTGGACCTGGTGATTGATAACAACGGCTTCACAACGCGGGAGCTGGCGCGGGAGTCAGGTTATTTTATACCCATCCCATCCATGCACGAGGCGTTACGGTGGCTTGAGGGTGCGACGATGGTTGAGACGGGCAAGAAGCGGCGCTGCACCGCAGGTAGACAAAAGGACGTACTGACGTGGTGGTTGGTGCCGTGGGGCGACTGGCCGAAACAACGAAAGGATGAGGTGACGGAATGGCGAGCGAAGAAGTGAAAAAGATAGAGATGGTGCGTAGGCCATTATTAGAAACCAAGTGGTGTCAAGCGTTGATACAGATGATGCTTGATTACAGACTGGAGCGTGATGAGTTGCAAGCCGAACTCGCGGCGGCGAAGGCTCATGACCCGACGCTGGGAGGCGAGGGACACGATGTAGACCATTTCTATGAAGATGACCCCACCCCCCCGCCAGCCGAGGGTTGTATTTGTGACGACCCGCACTGTAAGGGTGGGCGGTGCAGGGAGAATAGCGAAATAGCAGCACTTGAGTCCCGCGTGGAGGAGTTGGATAAGAAAGCCAAGAGGTGGGAAAGAGCGGCGGGACAGCACTACAAAAACATTGGATTGCGATTGAATGAAATTGAAGCTCTTGATGCCACCATCGCCGAGCTGCGGGGGAAGATAGACATTGTTGAGATTGCTTGTACTGCCTACTACGGCCTGATTGTCGAGATGGCGGGGGTGTTGTTTGATGACCATTCAACATCATATTCGCCCATCGCAGTACGAAATATGTACGACCGAACGATGAAGGAGGTGGGCAAGAATCCCGGTTCAGATATATTGCAACGACATCACGACCGTGAATCCGTGCTTGAAAAAGCCCGCTACAAAGCCGAGCGTGAGCGGGATGAGGCGAGGGAAGAACGAGACTTATGGGAGCAACGTCACGAAGCCGCGCAGGAAAACGTAGCCAATTGGGAGCGAATGTTTGACCGGGCAAAAATCACCGCCCACGCTGACACGGCGAGGCTGGATTGGCTGAGCGAAAATGACAAAATGGAGCTGATTGGTACAGGCTGGAATGACCGCGAAGAAACGCCCGAAGCTAAATGGTCTTTTGACGATGTTGAAGTTACGGGCGACGATTTCCGGGTTGTTGTTGACCGAGCCATGGCAATCGCCACCGCAGCGGGTGAGGGGCCTAAACGGTGTAGATATTGTGGCGAGGCTGACCCAAAGATAGACTCTTTGAACCGGATGACTGGACCGGACAAGGGCTGGTATTGCTCGACACCGTGTTTAGAGGATGCGATAGCCGAAAGAGAGGCTAACGAAGCCACCCCCACCAGCGACGAGCCGAGTAGTTCCGAAGCGGATCAAGCCACCACCGAGGAGGTGATGGCCGAGGTGGAGCGGTTGACGATTCAGCGGGATAAGTTGATAGTCGGGTTGTCGCTTGAGGAGTCTCGAAGCGTTGGGTTATATGACGAATTAGGAGATGCACTTGAACCAGAATATGAGCTAACCGAGCGAGAAGATAAGCTGATTAGAATGGCGTTGGGACAACAAGAAGCCGATGCCGAGGCGGGGCGGCGGTTGCCGGTGATGGGATGTGGCACAAGGGCGACTCTTGGTATTCAGCACTGGATGATTTTGGACGGCAAAGCGATGGTACGGTCGCTGGATGTGCGGGGTGAAGATTTTGACAACCCAGACAAAGATTGGTCTCTGGTTTATTCGTCTGAACAGGCCACGCTCGAAGCCCTCCGCGAAGCAGAAAAATAAGCTAATGCCAAGACCACCAATCCAACTTGAACCACTGACCGACGCTGAGAAATCCTTCGTCGAGGCGAACATGCGGCTGGTTTATAAGTACACCAACAAGTTCTGGATGCCACGCGGCATACCACGCGAAGAAATCGAGTCTGTTGGCATGATGGCGCTGATACGCGCGACGAAGAAGTATTACCCGACCACCCGCAAATTCTCGACGATTCTTTATGTTGTGATGCGGACCCAGGTTCTCCGATTCATCGAAAAAGAGCAGCGCGAGATGCGGTTCCCAACGGTCAAACCAACGAAAGGAAAGCCATGAAGATTCTATTATGCGTGGTTATTGCCTGTTGCGCCGTGAGCCAACCGACAAACGAACCGCGCAAACTACCGTCAGCACTACTGGACTGGGTGCAGCACGAAGTCGAGCTTGAGATATTCGATTCACAACCCACCGTACCGCACTTCTGGACAGTTGACGACCCGGTTTATAACTGGCTCCACTACACCGTAGCGGTCGGCGTGGACCCGCAAGGGCGAGACGGCACGTTGCTATGGGAGGTGATTCGAGACAATGACCGCAAGCCGGATGAGGAGAGTGAGGTGAAGCTGTTCTATACGGAGCTTGAGGCGCGGTTGTACGTTGAGGGGGTGGTGATGAGAAATGCTGTTAGGGCGTATCGTAACGGCTCTGACAGGCTGCGGCGTAAAATGAGGGCTTATTTACAACGGATGGGGCTGGACGAAAGTGGGTGAGTTATGAGTGATGGCCATGAGAGACTCAAAGATAGTATTGTTGGGATTTATAGTAACGCCATTGAAGATATCCGCAAAATATACGTTGATGGGATGGACAAGTGTTGGTATTGCGGTATTCGGCTTGGTCTAATCGCCGGATTTGTTGCTGGCGGGGTACTGGTTGGTGTGTTGTGGCTGGTGAATAGTTTGTGGGGGCTGGGACAATAATGAAAGTGGGTGAATGATGTCAATCGAGCTACAAAAAGCGAAGGCGTGGACGGCGCATCAAGTATGCACGTTCTACCCCACCATGCGGGTCCGCAGCAAGACGGGCAAGCTGTACGCGGCGTATGTCTGCCGTATCTTGGATGGTGGTGGGCTGGCGATGGTGCGGATGAGTAACGGGCGTGAGGCGCGGATGGCTACGGATACCATCGCAGAGTCGATTAATCGTGGTGTGGCGGTGGCGGTATGAAAGGTGGAGTTATGAAAATACTCAACATTGAAATGAAGTATTGGCGTAAGGCTTGCGAGATTTATTTTCTTGATAAGCCATGTTTCGGGATTTGGATGTCGGCTCTTGCTGTAGTGGCTCTTTACTTTATCTGGTTTGGTTGAGATTGGAGGCCGATCGTGCAACGTAGAACCTTCCTGAAATCGCTCGTGGCGGCGTACTGCACCCCCATCGTTGCCTCATTAGCCCCGATGCTGATGAGGCCGGTGGCGGTGGTGGAGGGTGAGGATATCTGGGGCGGAGCGCAAGAGTGGATTGAGCCTAAGACCAACCGAGATTACAGGGTGATTAGCAATGGTTGTAGGCTTGCGTGGGTGGATTGGGTTGATGAGAATGGGACCATGCACCACAATATCCTGACGGGTGACGGTTTTATTGAGCTTGCTGACTGTGCGATGATTGTTGCTGCTGGTGGCGAGGGCGATGGGGCCTGCGGGACGGTCAAGGTGTACGACGACGAGAATAGGTACAAGGCTGGGGCTGTTATCTCACCAAATAACGGCGGCATTTATTTCTGCAATATACCAGGACGACTCCCCACACCGGCGACTGGCGGGGATTGAGTGCCTACAATAAGGAACGAAGTATGTTGAGCGCAAACTTCCCAAATCTGAAAAAGCATCGTCACCCTACCTATGCGCTCAACATACAGGTGGCGGTGCTTGTGTACGGAAACGAAAGGAACGGCTGTAATGGCAAAGAAAACGACAACGGAGCAGGAAATTGTGGCGGTAGAGCGGCGGAAGATCGACTATTATATCGTTGGTGAATCACCGCTGATTTGCCACGCGATGAGCGCGAAGGTTCAGCATGAATTGTTGCTCCCGGCTGAGAAGTCCCGCAAGAAAGCGGACCGGGCGCTGAGGCTCAAACACGACCCCGCTCACGAATACCGCAACAGCGTACACCTTGCACCAGATGACGCGCCTACGCATATTGCCGGGTTGCCGACATGGTTCAAGAATTGTATCAAGTCGGCGGCGCTGGATGTACCCGGCGCGACGAAGGCCCAGATTGGCCGGTTGGTGTACGTTGAAGGAACCACCATCCCCATTTACGGGGTCCCGTATATGCACATGGCTATCGTGCGTTGTGCTGATATGAACAAAACGCCGGATGTACGGACGCGGGCGATTCTGCCGGAGTGGTGCTGCAAACTGACGGTTGAGTTTGCTTCCCCGCTTATCAAAGAGGGGGACATCACGCGACTATTTGGAGCTGGTGGTATTATGGGCGGCGTGGGTGATTGGCGACCACAAAAGGGGAACGGTGATTATGGCCGGTTCCGGTTGGTTCCTCCTGGTGATAAGGATTGGAAACGGATCGCCAAACAAGGCCGAGCGGCGCAGGAGGCGGCACTGGTAACCCCTACACCTTTTGACGCTGAGGCGCGGAAGCTGTTTGAGTGGTTCAATGGCGAGATTGAGTCGCGTGAGCTGTCGGCATTGCTCAAGATTGAAGCAGCGTAAAAACTATTGTGGTGGGCTGGGTGCCACGATTCACCCGGCCCGCCCTTCCTACAACTACGAAAGGCTAAATTATGACTGATAACAAACTGAAATTGCGAGGCAAACAGGCCAAGGCTGACCGGCTGCAATGGATTTACGAGGACAACGGCAACCAGCTTGAGCCGGAGTCGGTTGTGGCAGATGCCGCTGACCCGGATAGCCCGCTGCATGATGCGTTTATTTGGGACGATACGGAAGCGGCGCATAAATACCGGTTGGATCAGGCGCGGGGGCTGATTCGGTGGGTGAAATATGAGTCTAAATTGGTTTCGCATACCGTCAGCGTGCCTAAATATGTTTCGTATGGTACTGAGCAGGCCGACAGCGGCTATGAGTCGATTGAGGACGTAGCCAAAGACGTTGCGAAATCCGAACAGGTGTTCATGCGTGAGCTGCGCGCCGTGCAGGGCCATCTTGAGCGGGCGGATTCGATTGGCGGTTCGCTTGGATATGATGGCAAGTTGAAAAAGGCGGTTTCGTGCGTGAATAAATTGCTTGATGAAATGAGTGGCTGACGAGGAGAGGACCGGAGAGGAGGGGACTCAAGGGAACTGGAGAGGCTGTATGGGATCGGACGGGATGGGTATTGCTTGGATTGGTTGGGATGGGCTGTAGAGGGCGGGCGCGGCGCGGGATGGATGCGGAGAGGATTGGTGAGGCTGTAATGGAGCGGTGGGGAGCGGTGATGACGGGAGGGGACTGGACTGGATAGGCTGTATCGGATTGGTTGGGACGGGCTGGGACGGGAACGGAAACGAGGGGTGTGGCTGTAAAGGATAGGGTTGGACGGGAATGGGGCGGCAAGGAATGGATAGGAGGGTATTGGCTGTAGAGGTTTGGTGGTGATTGGACGGGTCAGGACCGAAATGGTGTGGCTGTAAAGGCGCGGAAGGGATCGGACGGGACAGGAGGGGAACGGCATGGCTGTAATGGAGCGTACAGGCGAGGGCTGGAGGTGACAGGAATGGATTGGGCTGGACAGGCTGTAGATGAGGGGAAAGGGGTGGGCTTGAATGGGTTGTAGTGGAAACGATGGGCTGTAAAGGAGCGGCGGGGCGCGGAGCGGTGTGGGCTGAAATGAAGTGGACAGGACAGGCTGTAGGTGATGGGAAAGGCGCGGATGTGGCCGGACGGGACTGGACAGGCTGTAAAGGTGAGGATGGACGGTGAGAGGATAGGACGGGACCGGAGTGGCTGTAATGGGCCGGATAGGACCGGAGCGGGCAGGAAAGGTGAGGCTGTAGGTGACAGGGCCGGAGAGGGCGGGCCTGGAGCGTAGAGGATTGGCTGTAACGGACTGGCGAGGGTCGGACAGGAAAGGAACGGACTGGTGTGGCTGTAGAGGCGCGGATAGGAGCGGACAGGAAAGGAATGGAAAGGCTGTAAAGGTCGGGATAGGAGGGGTGGGGATCGGAGTTAGGTGGAAGGGATTGGCTGTAGTGGAGTTGATAGGACGGGGTCGGACCGGAGGGGTTCGGAGTGGCTTGGTTTGGCTGTAATGGCGCGGTGAGGACTAGGCAGGACGGGAGTGGAGCAGATAGGCTGTAAAGGCTGGGAACGGAGGGGTGGTGACAGGACCAGAGTGGATAGGCTGTAAGGGATTGTAAAGGCGTGGGCTGGAAAGGAACAAAAGGGACAGGCTGTAGGGTAACGGAATGGGCGGGGCCGGAATGGAATGGTGGGGCTGTGCCGGATGGGTGGGGAACGGATAGGAAAGGAATGGAACGGGTCGGAGAAATTCACCCCATTTAGTGGAATTGTTGAAAGTTGACACCAAATCGAGTATGATAATGCAAATAGGAGCCTCACCATGCGGATTCTGCCGATTGCCGTTCTGACGCTGTTCTTGCTGGCTGGCTGCGCGACTAACCAAACAGACCGCTGGTATCAAGCAAGGCACACGCTAACCGGCGTACAGGACACCATCGGCGTAGCGCACGAATCCGCCGTTATTGACGATGCTGGATTAGTCGAAATCGACCCGTTTATTCAAGCGGCGCGTGGAACCCTTGCCAAATCAAAGACTTATCTACCAGACGGCGGCGGTGAATACACCGTCCTGATGGACTATTTCGACGCGCTGATACTCCAACTCCGCAAACCGGGGCTTCCCAATGAATGACCTGATTACCGTGATTGTGGGCCTGCACGCGCTGATTGACCAAATCAACACGCAAGCGCAAGCCAACGAGGGCTTCTCAGACGAAGATAAAGCCCGAATTGAGGCCGCTGCGAAGCGTTCTGATACTGAATGGGACGACCGCGTGGCCGCAGCCAGAGCGAGGATAAATAATGAAACCTGAGCTAATCGCCGGTATCAAATCGTTGTTATACACTGTTGCGGGGCTGGGCATTGTCGCCTATGCCTTGTTTGCGCCTGATATGGACCCGAATATCCGCTGGGTGGCTGTTGGGATAGGTGGCGCGGCTGCGGGGCTTGAGTTGGGTCATGCGGGCGCTTCCAAAGTGATGAAGAAGAAGTGAGGGGTGAGGCTTGGTGGATGAATCAAAAAAAAAAGGGACTTTTCTATTTGGTTCACCATAAGCCTGATTACAAACCTTGTTTTTGGCGTTGTAATCGCCTTTATGGGGTTTCAGATGGCGGTAATGAGTTCTACCGCAAACAGTGCGATTGAATTTATGATGAGAATGGCCTCATATAACTACTTCGGAAACAGTTGGGAGTAAAACCATGCCCGGATACACTTGGCCCGGAATGACAGAGGCGAAAGCCATTCTAACGTACTTATGGGCGTATGGGACTGAGGCCCAAATCAACCAAGCGATTGATGATTTGGTGGGGTCTGCGCCTGATTGTTGGATGATTTGTGAACTGTGCGATTTCATCAAGGAACACGGTGACGATGACCAGCTTGAGCGTGCTTGTGATATCGCTGAGGCCGCCGAATGTGAATGTGGTGCTTGTAACGACCCCACGCCATAAGAGAAAGAATCCTGATGTCATTTCAGAAACACGCGGTCAAAACAGCCTGGGTATTAGCGGCCTCTTTTATCACCTTTTTCGGATGGATGGTGTTTCAGGCTTATTCATCATCATCGGCACAAGCTACTGTTATCAATCGCGCGGTTGAAACATTAGACAAAATCGAGCTGCGGATGGCTTCAAGTGAGCGACGTGACGCTGTGCACGATGAGCAGATCAAGAATATCAAAGAGGATTTAGAATCGCTCCCACCGGCGGACCTAACAGGAGCAGTCAAGGAAATTCAGACCACCATCAACGAAATGCAAGTTGATATAGCCACCATCAAAGCGAAACAAGGCGGATAGCCAATGACCAAACTCCGCCACTGCCCCAACTGCAAGCAAAACGTAGTTCCTGCCCTACAATCACGTCAGGGGGCCGGTTGCGTATCGTTTCTGGCATGTTTGCTAATGGGGTGCTTGATGGTGCTGGTAGACGCTGAGCCGCCGATATTGGTGGTGTTATGTACGGGTTGGTGGATGGCGGGCTTTGTTATGCTGTTGGTGTTGGGGCATGGCAAGCGAATATGCCCTAAATGCGGGATGCCGAATAGTCAGATGGGCAAGGCTTTATAGCGAAAGGATGTGTGGTATGGAAGATGTGGCGATAGCAGAGCTTGAACGGTATAAGCGTGTTGTCGATAGCTTGCCTAATGAATGGCATAAGAGGATAGGGCTTGCGTTGGAATGCGATCGTCGAGGGTGTCACCCGGACTATTGGGACATGCCTGAAAGTGTTCAAATAGTACATGCGATGGATGACAAGACAAGGGTTGGTTTTGCGGACGATGGGTAAGGCGTTGTGATGGCCGATAAACAGGCAATCAATTCGATGGACTACTACTGGCTCCAGTACGGTGCCGCTGGTATCTATGTTCAGCGTGCCGAGGCGCTGTTGGGCATGGTTGACGATGTGGGTGTGCGTGGTGACTTGCGGGAGTCGTTTCGAGTGACTGTGGAGCATTTGGTATTTACACACAACATAAGTCTTGACCACGCTGAATTTGCGGGTTATGAGGCGTTGTTGGAGACGATGTATAAGACTGGCATGATTGTACCAGCCTTAGATAGTGGTATAGTGGGCAAGTGTGGTAAGGTGGGTGAGTGATGGGTGATGAACACAAGTTAGAGCCTGTCGTACTATCTGGTGGCCCAGTGAGTGGCGTAGTTCACATTCTGACCAATGAGACGGACCTAATTATTGTTCCGGGTATTCAATGGCCTGCGTTCTATAATCACAATTATCGCCTAACTAACCGCACAACCAAGGCTGGCAGGCGTGTGTTTAGGTATGTTGGTGCTGAGGTGGTGACCAATGGGTGACAAACCACGCATATACCGCCCCAACCACGCCAGCAGCGGCGCAACCCGCACCCTACAGCCTAAGCAGGCTCAGAAGCTATCACCAGCCAAACAGGGCTATGACCGGCATTGGCGGCGGTTCAGGCTGGCCTATCTCAATGAGAACCCGTTGTGTGTGCGGTGTATGGAGGGTGGGCGCGTGGTGCCGGCAACGATAGTTGACCATATCATCCCACTCTCACAAGGCGGGGCGCATAAGGATGAGGCCAACAGCCAATCATTGTGCAAGTATCACCACGACCTCAAGACAGCAACGGAGGATGGCGGGTTTGGTAAGCTACGCAAGATAGGTACCGTAGATATCAGGCCGATAGCGGTTGAGGGGGTAGGAGGGGGGGTCGGATCTGTTGAGCGTTGACGGCGTGGAA
>PJEL010001725.1_pt1 | contig 21197 bp, 19 predicted proteins | sample 1853271 | NCBI WGS metagenome assembly PJEL01 (sample SAMN08108733, study PRJNA415343) | Invertebrate metagenome, whole genome shotgun sequencing project. | host: Globobulimina | place: Sweden: Gullmar Fjord | collected 2015-08
AGCTTTATGCAGGTTCCAGGTGCAAGGGATGTCGGTATTGAATTCCATTCGCTCTCAAAAACATACAACATGACCGGCTGGAGGGTAGGCTTTGCAGTGGGCAATAAAGAGGTTATCGCAGGACTTGGAAAGATCAAGTCGAATATAGATTCCGGTATCTTTCAGGCTGTGCAGGAGGCAGGTATCACAGCCCTTCAAACCAAAGAGTCAGATCTTGACAAGATAAGAAAGATCTACCAGAAGAGAAGGGACATTCTCTATAAAGGCCTTACGGATATCGGGCTTGAGGTTGTTAAACCGACTGCAACATTCTATTTATGGACAAAGGTGCCTGCAGGTTTCAATTCATCTCAGTTCACAGCGCTTGTTTTAGATAAAGCAGGCATACTCACGACCCCGGGCAACGGATTCGGGGACCCTGGTGAAGGATACATAAGGTTTGCACTTACAGTGAGTGACAAGAGGACGAGGGAAGCTGTAAGCCGTTTAAAGAAGGTCATCTAAGACCTCTATGTCAACCGTTCATATCGGCATCGGCTCCAACCTTCACAACCGGGAAGAGAACTGCGAAAGAGCGGTCTCTATTCTGGATAAGAACGGCATAAGGGTCACCAAGCGCTCTTCAATGATAGAGACCGAGCCGTGGGGTATTGAGGAGCAGCCTAAGTTCATAAACATGGCGGTAGAGGCAGAGACTCTTCATTCACCAGAAAAACTGCTTGAGGTCCTTAAGGATATTGAGAAAGAAATAGGGCGTGAGCCCACACTTCGCTGGGGCCCGAGATCAATTGACCTTGATATACTCTTCTATGATGACCTCGCTTTAAATACCAGGGAACTGGAGATCCCGCATCCCGGGATTGCGGAGAGGGATTTTGTTCTGAAACCGCTTGCAGAGATAGCGCCGGATAAGATACATCCCACTCTTGAAAAGAGCGTCAAAGAACTTTTATTAAAGCACCAAAACTCAAGCACCAAATAACAAATAAATAACAAGCACCAAAATCCAATTAAGAATAAGTTTGGAATTTGAGAATTGAAGTTTATTTGAGATTTTATTTTCCAGCTACTATATTTCCAAAGTTCTTAAGTAACTGCAGTCCCAGTTCCTGGCTCTTCTCAGGGTGGAACTGCACACCGTAGACATTATCTTTCCATATCGCGGATGTGAACTCAATGCCGTAATCTGTTGTAGTTAAAATAATGGAGCTGTCATCTGGGGCGACATAATAAGAGTGCACAAAATAGAAGTAGCTCTTCTCAGGAATACCCTTAAGAAGAGGGCAATCCTGTTTTATATTGAGTTCGTTCCATCCCATCTGGGGGACCTTTAGTTCACTCTCGGGAAACCTCGGGACCTTACCCTTAAATATATCCAGCCCTTTGCAGTGTCCGAACTCTTCTGATTCGCTGAAGAGTATCTGAAATCCAAGGCATATACCAAGATACGGTTTCCCTTCTTTAATTGCCCCGACAACAGCATCAGTGAGGTTAAGGTTTGTAAGCTCGCCCATGCAGTCCTTAAACGCACCGACTCCGGGAAGAACTACGCCGTCAGCCGCTTTAACCACCTCTGGTTTATTGGTAACCTGCACCTGGACACCGACCTTTTCAAAGCCCTTCTCAACGCTCCGGAGGTTGCCCATTCCATAATCAATTATTGCTATCATGCATTTATATTATGTGATTTATTTACTAAATTCAATTTGATATACTAATGTGGTATTTTTAATTATGTGAGTAAAAGCTGAGTTGTTTTATGTTTTATCCGGCCATGGAGGCACTATAAATGAGTGATATGATACCTAAGCAGATATTCTTTACCAAAGGCAAGGGCGTTCACAAGGATAAGCTTGCCTCATTTGAGCTGGCCCTCAGAAAGGCCGGAATAGAGAAGTGCAACCTTGTATATGTATCAAGCATATTTCCACCGAATTGCAAGATGATACCAAGGGAGAAGGGGCTTAAGCTGATCAAGCCGGGACAGATCACATACTGTGTTATGGCAAGAAACGCTACAAGCGAACCCAACAGGTTAGTCTCATCAGCGGTTGGGCTTGCCAAGCCCAAGGACAAGAAGATATACGGCTACCTTTCTGAACACCACTCTTTCGGAGAGACTGCGAGGAAGGCTGGCGATTATGCGGAGGACCTTGCTGCCACCATGCTTGCCACAACTCTTGGCATTCCCTTTGACCCTGACGAGGCGTATGACTCTAGAAAGCAGGTCTATGAGGCGAGCAAATATATCTTTAATTCTACCAGCATCTGCCAGTCTGCAGAAGGCAACAAACACGGTAAATGGACCACCGTCATTGCAGCAGCAGTGATGCTGCTTGATTAATTGAAGAAGATACTCGACAACTACGGCGGCCTGCCCCGGAAGTACTCAAGCTATAAGAACTCCAATATTGTCATTCTCCCTGTGCCCTTTGATAAGACCAGCACCTGGATAAAGGGTGCGGCCAAAGGCCCGAAGGCTATTATCAAGGCTTCAAAGCATATGGAGCTCTATGATATTGAGACAGATTCAGAGGTCTATAAAGAAGGAATACATACTTCCAAAGCTGTAACAGCCGCTACTTCTACCGGGATGATCAAGAGCGTTCAAAGCAAGACCACCGGATATATAAATGACGGGAAATTTGTTGTGCTTATAGGTGGTGAGCACTCTGTGTCAATTGGATCAATAAAGGCCCATACAGAGTGTTTCGGGAATATGAGCATTCTTCACCTTGATGCCCATTCTGATATGCGCGACTCCTATGAAGGCAGCAGGTACAGCCATGCATCTGTGATGGCCAGGGCAAAGGAGATAACAGATGATATAGTCTCTGTAGGCATAAGGAGCATGGACTCATCAGAGCTGAAAAATACTATCAGGAAGAACATCTTTTATGCTTCTGACATACTTCAGGGGAAAGGCTGGATAAACAGGGTTATTAAGAAACTTAAGAGGGATGTCTATATCACACTGGACCTTGATGTGTTTGACCCTTCGATCATGCCGTCAACCGGCACGCCTGAGCCAGGCGGACTGGGGTGGTATGATGTGTTAGGTTTGCTTGAGAGTGTTTCGATGAAGAAGAATATTGTCGGATTCGATGTTGTTGAACTCTGCCCGTCAGACAATAGGGCACCGGACTTTCTTGCAGCCAAGCTTATTTACAAGTTATTAAGCTTTAAATTCGTATAGAATATAAATATTGTAAATTATCAAAGGTTGATCTGCTGTATGGAGAGAACTAAGTATGGAGCATAAGCGGCTTGGAACAGCCCTGCTTTTCCTGATTGATATCTTATCGATCTTTATCACACTTCAGGGAGCGATAATATTGAGAAGGGATATCCTTCCTCTCTTCATGCAGTTTCCGGAATTTCCTGCAATAGACTTCAGGTTCTTCTGGTGGGTCTTCCCTATATGGCTTACCTTCTTTGCTTATGAAGGCCTTTATTCCAAGAGACATCCGTTCTGGGATGAGATACAGATACTCTTAAAGGCCGCTTTCTTCGCATCGGTTGCGGTATTCAGCGTGCTTTTTCTGGGCAAGTTCGGAGAGACAGTATCCAGAACAGTAATAGTCTTAATGGGCCTTATGTCTCTTCTGTTAATTCCTCTTATACGTATGAATGCCAAGAAGATACTTATCAAGACAGGGTTCCTCAAGAACAGAGCTCTTATCATAGGTGCAGGGAAGACAGGCAAGCTGATACTTAAGGCTCTGAGGAGAGACATAAATCTTGGAATAGAAGTTGTGGGTTTTGTTGATGACGACCCTGAAAAGATCGGAAGGACATTTGAGAATATACCGGTATACGGGGGCATGGGTAATGTGCAGGAGTATATTGATGCCTATGATATACATGATATTGTGATAGCTATTCCGGGATGCAAGAGGGAGAAGCTTATTGATTTCATAAACGACCTGCAGCATAAGGTACAGAACATACTTCTAATTCCAGATCTCTTCGGAGTTGCGGTTCTGGGGACAGAGCTGCAGAACTTCTTTCAGGAGCAGGTTATCGGCCTTGAGGTGAAGAATAACCTTGCAAGACCGATGAATAAACTGATCAAAAAGATCTTTGATATTGTCGTGAGCGCTGTCCTTCTTCTAATTCTTGCTGTACCCATGGCCATTATTGCACTTCTTATTAAGCTCGGCTCAAGAGGGCCTGCAACATATTCACAGGAGAGGATTGGAAAGAATGATATAGCTTTTGAATGTTATAAGTTCAGGACAATGCATCATGATGCGGAGGAGAGACTTGAGCAGCTTCTTGAAGAGAACCCACAGGCAAGAAAGGAGTGGGATGAGAATTTCAAGCTCAAGAGCGATCCGCGCGTTACTCTAATCGGAGACTTCCTGAGAAAGACCTCGCTTGATGAACTTCCGCAGATATTCAATGTGATCAAGGGAGATATGAGCCTTGTCGGCCCAAGGCCAGTAACAAAGACAGAGATCGATGAATACTACAAGGACAAGGCCGAACTCTGCTTCGGAGTACCGCCTGGTGTAACAGGGCTATGGCAGGTGAGCGGCAGGAGCGGCACTACATATGAGTACAGGATAGCCCTTGACTCATGGTATGTAAGGAACTGGAACCTCTGGCTTGATATCGTCCTCCTCTTCAAGACGCTCAGGGTTGTCTTTAAACGTGAAGGCGCCTGGTAGGACTTTTTATCAGCTTTTTCTTCGGACGCATTTTCTCATATATGCAGCTAACACTCATACCATATTAATCAATCTGGAATTTTGTTCATTAAATGAACGACTTAGGCAATTTTCTTGCAATTTCTTGGTTCATGTCATGAACACTCCATGCTGATTATTGATTAAATTTAACTGGTTACCCTTGACAAAAGTCTTGAAACCTAATATGTTCATAATATGAACAAAGTTGACCATAATAAGGATAATGAGATAACACTCAAGATCCTTGATGAGATAAACAGGGAGCCTGTTATTACGCAGAGGAATCTCTCAAGCCAGCTCAATATCGCCCTCGGCCTTGTAAATGCATATATGAAGAGACTTGCAAAAAAGGGGTACATAAAGATAACCAAAGGGCCAATGAACAGGGTCAAGTATGCCCTGACCCCATCAGGATTTAAATACAGGGTGGGGCTGACATATGACTACATGCACCAGTCGATCAACTACTTCCGTTCAGCCCGTGAAAAGATAGATGAGACCTACAGACAGATGATAATGAAGAGGGTTGAGAAGGTTCTGATCTGGGGTGATGGAGAGGTTGCGGAGCTTGCCTACATATCAATGCGCGGGCTGCCTCTTAAGCTTGTTGGAGTGATAGATAGCAGTAGGGTTGAGAAGGGCTTTTTCGGCCATGAAATATACCCTCCTGAGGAGATTGGGAGTCTTGATTATGATGTCATACTTGTAACCTCACTTGATGCTGCTGATGCCAGGGAGCGCATAAGGAGCCTCGATATTGATATGGGGAAGGTATATACCTTATAAATTATTACAGAGGAAACCAATGGAAAAAAGTAACACATTAGAGCCTCAGTGGTTTGCAGTAAATGTAAGGTCAAGGTATGAGTTTCAGGTCTTTGAGCGGCTTACCATGAAGGGTGTAGAGACCTTTCTTCCGACAGTTGAGAAGCTTAGGAGGTGGAAAGACAGAAAGAAGCTGGTATCTTTCCCGCTATTTCCTGGTTACCTCTTTGTCCATATCCCCAGAAGAACGCATGAGATATTCAATGTTATTAAGGTGAAGGGGATTGTAAACATGCTGAGTGCAGTTCCAGGGGAGCCTGTATCTATTCCAGATGAACAGATAGCATCCTTGAAGTTAGCTCTTGAGAATAATAAAGATATTGACCCCTACCCGTACCTTAAAGAAGGTCAGACCGTCAGGATAAAAGAGGGCCCGATGAAGGGTGTTGAGGGAAAGCTGGTTGAGAAGTTCGGCAGACACATGCTTGTACTCTCGGTGGATCTGCTGTCTCAGGGCGTTGCATTGAGGGTAAACGCCTCAGATGTTGAGGTATAAAAATTAAGAGTTAAAAGATATTCAGGTAACTATTAGCTCTTGGTTTATAATTATTAACTTTATTTACCTCTTAGGTTGCAGAAATGTGACTGAAAGGGCGGAGCCGTCTTTGGAATAGTTAGAAAATATATCTTTACAGTTGTATCTAATCAGTTTTGAGCTAAAATAACGGATAAAGGATTGAAGATATGAAATCATCTAATGTTGTATGGCATGTACCGCAGATCAGCAAGGAAGAGAGAGAGAAGAGGTATGGTCATAAAAGTGCAGTGATCTGGTTAACCGGACTTTCTGGTTCCGGTAAATCCACAATTGCGTATTCTCTGGATGCAGAGCTATTTAAGAGGGGGGTGATCTCTTATGTGCTTGATGGTGATAATGTCAGGCATGGGCTTAATGGAGACCTCTCATTTTCTGAAGATGCCAGAAGGGAGAATATAAGAAGAATAGGAGAGGTCTCCAAATTATTTGCCGATGCGGGGACAATTGCTATAACAGCCTTCATATCTCCGTTTAAGGATGATCGCGAAAGAGTAAGGCATCTGTTTGATAATAAGACTTTCATAGAGATATTTGTAAAATGTCCGCTTGAGGTCTGTGAAGAAAGGGACCCTAAGGGATGGTATAAAAAAGCGGAAAAGGGTGAGATAGAGAATTACACCGGAGTATCGTCTCCATACGAGGAACCTGAATCACCTGAGATTACCCTTGAGACTGATAAAAGATCTCTCAAAGAGTGCGTGCAGAAAGTGATGGATTATCTGGAGAAGAAGAAAATAATATAATCTCAACTGAAAGGCGCGCTTGATCAGCATCCTGTGCCTTAAAGTATTGAATTGTGATGGAAGCGTTTTTCCCAGAAAAAGTGAAGTCTTAAAACCTGATCAGATAATGGGAGATCATTATTATACTAACAGGCAGTATAATCAGCTGTTATCAGCAAATAGATTCAGAATTATCAGTAATATCAAGGATCATAGGTCAACGTTTCAATCATTTGTACTGCAGAAATAAAGAGGAGGTCAGGACATAGATAATGTGTGGTATTGCAGGATACGTAAATACTGACAGGGTTGATGATGCTGTGTTGGATAGTATGGTAAAGGCACTCTCGCACCGAGGGCCGGATGACCAAGGCATGTACAGGTCTGAGAGGTACCAAGCCGGTATGAGAAGGCTTAGTATTAATGATCTGCATACCGGAAGTCAGCCTCTCTTTAATAGTTCAAGATCGACTGTGCTGATGTATAACGGTGAAATCTATAACGCTCCTAAGCTTAGGAGCGAGTTGGAAAATAAAGGATATTCATTCAATACCCGATCAGATGGAGAAGTAATATGTCATTTGTATGACGAGATCGGGGAATCACTATTTGAAAGGCTTGACGGGATGTTCGCGGTCGCATTATGGGATGATCTGAGAAAAAGGCTGATACTTGCCAGAGATATTCCCGGAGAGAAGCCGTTGTACTATTCCAAAATGTCTGACACCAGCCTTGTGTTTGCGTCTGAGATCAAGAGCCTGGTAAAATTTCCCGGACTGGACCTTACCATAGACTATCAGAGCGTCTGGGATTACCCGACCTTTCTCTGGATTCCGGAGCCGGCTACTATTTATAGTTCAATAAAATCTCTTATGCCCGGGCATATTCTGGTGGTTGATGAAACAGGGATAAGGGAAACCAATTACGGCAATAGCTTTAATGCTGGTTTGATAGACCAGTCTGATGAAGGCGTTATTCGGGAGACAAGAAGAGTAGTGGAGGAGGCGGTAACAAGTAGACTGTTGTCAGATGTTCCTGTCGGCTGTTTCCTCAGCAGTGGACTTGACAGTTCAATCGTTACTTCAATTGCATCCAGGCATCTAGATAATCTTACCACCTTTACTATCGGTTTTGAGGAGGTGGGTGACCCGTACCATGGAAAAGCAAATGAAGCTCCTTATGCCGAATCATATGCGAAAAAACTGGGGACCACGCATCACACCATCAAGGTAACGGGAAAAACTTTTTTAGATAATCTTCTGACTTTCTGTAGATATGGTGACCAGCCGTTTGCTGTTTCTTCGGGTCTGGGCATTCTCTCCATTGCAAAAGCATCACATGATGCCGGAATCAAGGTGCTGCTCTCCGGAGACGGAGCGGATGAATGTTTTAGTGGTTACTCCTGGTATGAATTTCTGGCGTCAAATGATGCCGGTACGGATGCAACGGTAGCGGTGCAGGATGACATCAGTTTTCAAAACTTCGGCCTTAGCCTGAGTGAGCGGTTAAAAGCCCTGTATGCCTATTCCCCTCAAGTAAGGGCATGGGCATGGCATTATTATGCTTCAGAGAATGAAAAGGGGAGACTGTTTTCAAAAGATGCTTTTATGGAAAAGAGATCATCAATTCGTTACTTTGACAGGTATAATGCATCAGATTCCTGGATGCCGGAGGATTTTATAGCACAAGACCGGGATTTTTATTTTCCGAACGAAATGCTGAGAAAAATCGACCGGATGACTATGGCGTATTCGGTTGAAGGAAGGGCGCCATTTGCAGCGCCTTCTGTCCTTTCCCATGCATCGAAATTACGGAACAAGCATCAAATACGTGACGGTCAGCTCAAATGGGCCTTGCGTAAGGCCTTTGAGGATATTTTGCCGCCTGAAGTAATATCCAGGCCAAAACATGGGTTTAATGTTCCGATAGATCTCTGGTTAAATAATGAATGGTCTTTTCTGGTTAATGAAACTTTTTCAAAGGACTCCGCTTTATACAAGCATGGACTTATACATAAAGAAAGTCTCAAGAATGCGTGGGATATGCTGAAGAACAGGGAACGGCTTAACGGGCATACTATCTTCTGCTATATCATGCTTAATTTATGGCTGGAAAACTGCAAAGGATCAGAATATGGAAATAATAGCTGAGATCGGACAGAATCATAACGGTGACATGGGCCTCGCGGTCGAAATGATACACGCGGCCAAAGAGTATGGGGCAGATGTAGCAAAGTTCCAACTGTATGATGCAAAAAAACTTTTCCCAAAGGAAAATAATCCCTGGTTTGATTATAACTGTAAAACTGAATTGTCAAGAGAGAACGTTAACTTGCTTGCAGAAGAGTGCAATCGGACTGGTATTGAATTTATGGCGTCCGTCTTTGATGTTGATCGTATTGAATGGCTGGAACATGTTGGTGTAAAACGTCACAAAATTGCTTCACGGTCCATCTTTGATGAATCATTGGTAATGCGCCTGGCATTGACTGGGAAGCCGCTGCTCGTTTCTCTGGGAATATGGGAAGAGGACCAATTTCCAGCAATTTTATCATCAGGGGGCGTTGAGTTCCTATATTGTATTTCAAAATACCCTACGCCCTTGGAAGATGTTAGGCTTAGCCAGGTTGATTTTACTAAATATTCCGGATTCAGTGACCATACCATCGGCATCGCAGCCTCGCTTGCTGCTCTTGCCCGTGGAGCCAGGATCATAGAGAAACACTTTACCCTGGACAAAACCATGTATGGCCCGGATCATGTGTGCAGCATAACGCCAGAGGAGGTTGTTGAAATGGATAAATTCAGAAAGGACCTTATGAAACTATGGTAGAGAAGAGTGGTGTAAAGGTAACAGTATATATTGCTTCCCATAACTATGGTAAATATCTACAGGATGCGATAAACAGCGTGCTGCGGCAAACGATGGATAGCTGGGAGTTGTTACTGGTAAATGATAATTCCTCGGACAATACTGAGGAAATAATGGAGATATATCGTGGGGACAGCAGGGTCCGGATCTTCAAAACCAAGGGTTTAGGGCTTCCGGCGGTTGCCAATTTAGCTCTGAATGAGGCGAATGGCAAATACCTGATCAGACTTGATGCGGATGATGTTTTTGATGAGAACATACTTCTGGTGTTGAGCCATTACCTCGATATCCATCCGGATATAGCACTGGTCTTTCCCGATTTTTATCTTATAGATGAATTTAACGGTCTGCTTCAGCATGACAGGCGTAATCCGATACATAAAAGCAACCATATGTATGATATGCCGGCCAATGGTGCCTGCACAATGATAAAAAAGAGCGTTTTAAATAAAGTCGGTGGTTATAGAGAAGACCTGGGCGCACAGGATGGATTCGATATATGGACCAAGATCATTAACGAACATAAATGCCGTAACATTAACCTGCCGCTTTTTTATTATAGAAGGCATGGGCTTAATCTGACAGAAAATACGCAACGAATTTTAAGCGCCCGCAGGGCTATAAAGAAAGATGCTGCCTTATCCGCTCTCGAGAAAATGCGGCCTATCATTTCGGTCATTCCCTGTCGGACGAATTATGATATCTTCCCGAATCTGTGGAGTCAGGATATAAACGGCAAAACACTGCTTGATATCGCCTTGGAGACTGTGACAGCATCATCTGTCTTTGACAAGATAATTGTTGCATCTGACAATGAGGATGTGCAAAAGGTCATGGAGAACTATAATGACTCTCGGCTCTGTTTTGTTACAAGAGACCCAGAACTCACAATCCCGTCCTGCAGTATTGTTTCAACACTGGAGATGATAGTTCGTGACCTTAATATTAACTGGGAGGGCATCAGCGTCCTCTCCTATCTACAATCGCCTTTCACCAGCACTGATAACCTGGAAGAGGCGGTCTATACCCTGGTTCTCAATGAAGCAGATGCCTCCTTTGCTGTAGAAGAAATCAAGGTGCCTCTTTATAAAAGATCTGTCAACGGCCTGGTTCCGATCAACAATACAGGCACTTTTTTGTCAGACTTTGATGTTGTTTACAGTGCTGCTACTACATCATTGGCCACAAAGAACAAGAACCTTAAAAGAGGCAGCCTGACCGGCGCTAAAATAGTTAATTTCATCGTTCCCAGAGAGGAAGCGTTTATTATTAATACAAAGAAAGACTTCGAAGTCGCAAGGCAGCTTAAAAAATTATAACCGATGAATTTTCTTGTGGTCATAGCAGCTCGAACAGGATCCAGTCGTTTGCCCGGCAAAGCGTTACTGCCTATAATGTCGGTACCCGTCATATCTTTCCTGATACGTAGATTGAAAAGATCAAAGCTGGCAAAAAACATTCTTCTTGCGACGACGAAATTGACTGAGGATGATGTGCTGGTCGATACTGCCCTGCAGGAGGGAATAGAGGTTTTCAGGGGCACTACGAATGATGTCCTTAAGAGATATGTAGAGGCGGCATCACTGTATTCCGTACAGTACATAGTCAGGGTAACCGGGGATTGCCCTTTTGTTGATGGTGCGACACTCGATATGGTATTGGAAAGATGTATGGGAATAGAGGATTTTGATCTTGTGACCACAAAACCAGCGTATCCGCATGGGATCGATTATGAAGTGTATCGAAAAGACCTTCTGGCAGAAATCAATGACAGGGATATATCAGCGGAGGACAGGGAGCATATCCTCAATTATATATACAGGGATGAAAACGGTTTTAAAATTGTAAGGCTGGATCCTCCGCGCGAATTAGTAAGTCATGATCCGATTTTTCTGTTAGACACTCCTGAAGATTATCAGCGTATGACAGAACTCATTCACGGTATAGAAGATATATATGTTGCACCTTCTGTCTTAATCAGGAAACATGATAGAAAATGTTGATTCACTATTACTTATTTTGCGAAAATAAGATATGCCGGAATTGGTCCTGAGAATGTCTTTTATATAAATATAACAGTATTGGCTTAGAGGTCTAAATGAGATTTATGAAAGATGATGTGAAGATATTATTTGAGCGGTATTATGAATTTGCAGAACCGAGCTTTTACAGCAGAGCCATGACAGCTGTCTATCTTTTTGATTTCCTTGATCGCATGAGGATGCTTAATTTCCCTGAAACCTGGTTCTCTATGCTGCAGGAGGAATTGGAACAGTTTAATGATTTTCAGCATTTTCAAAAAGCATCGTTCGATCTTTCCCAGAACAGCTTTGATGGATATAGTGATACGCCTGCACAGGATGTCGAAGCCAGAACAGGGAAGGTTTATTATAAACTCTGGAAACATTTCACAAAAGAAGAGTATTTTAAACAGACGGCCATGTATTTAAAGGAGCGATTTGAGAAGAATTCCATTGATGTCTCCGGGGTAGAAAACGCACTGGATGATGGCTGCGGTGGCGGGAGATATACATTATCACTTAAGGCTTTGGGATGCAGGAATGTCACGGGGATAGATATCAGCCCTGACTCCATAGAGTTTGCTGAAAAGATGAACCCGTTTCCGACGTCTGAGGTTAACTTTACACAGGGTTCAGTTCTGGAACTGCCCTTTCCATCAGGAACATTTGACTTTGTTTTCAGCAACGGAGTTCTTCATCATACCGTGAGTACTGAAAAAGGGCTGCAGGAAATATACAGAGTGATGAAAAACGGCGGTTTTTGCTGGCTGTACCTTTATGGCGGCAAAGATTCCTTTTTTTGGGATGTTGTTGATTTTTGCCGGAAGCTGTTAGCGGAGGTTCCTCAAAAATATACGCAGGAATTGATGAATGTGCTGGGATATCCTCCCGGTAGAATATTTCACAGGTTAGATTTTTTCTATGTCCCTATCAATAGAAGATACTTTCCGTCGGAAGTGGAAGAAATGCTCATGGCGAGCGGTTTTAGTGATTATAAAAGGCTGAATCGGGGAGCAGCGCATGACTGGGATGAGATCATTAATAATAATCCCAACATAGATCCTTATATATACGGCGATGGTGAGATACGATATCAACTATTCAAATAAGAACATTTTCATAATATATCAAGGACACGGCTTTGATTTACAGTTACACATGGTGAGTTATCAAGCTTATGTTTAGGTTTCTTCCATTTATATTTGGTGAACGATACTGGTCGGCGCATAGCTGGATCATAAAAAGTATCCTGCGTCTCAAAGGCATACCTGTTGGGAGGCGGTTTAAAATCATGGGCATTCCTAATATGAAAATCCGTGGTAAACCGGAGAATGTCATTATCGGGAATGATGTTATTATCGGGGGGGATATAGACATCAGGAACAGGGAAAACGGGAAAATCATTATCAGTGATAATGTAGTCATTGACCACAATTGCAGGTTTGTGGCAGCTAATAATGCGACTATTACAATAGGCTTGCATAGTAAGATTGGTTCAAATAATACTTATAACTGCGGAGCCAGCCTGACCATAGGAGAAAAATGTGTCACCGCGGGTATGGTATATATCAACACGAGCGATCATATGTTTCTCAAGTCGGCATGCATTCTTGATCAGGGGTACACACATGCCCCGGTTGTCCTTGAAGATGATGTCTGGATTGGAGGTAATGTCGTTATCAACAAGGGTATTACACTTGGTAAAGGGGCGATAGTTGGTGCCAATGCCGTTGTTACTAAAGATCTTCCTGCATATTCCATCAATATCGGAATCCCGGCAAAGACGATCAGATATCGCGAATAGGCTGATTTGATCATATATGAAACGATCTTATACCGATTGCCTGAATTCAGCAGTGTAGATTTATCTTGCCCGGTATACAACTTTTCTCAAGAGCTGTATAGCTTATTTAAACCATTTTAAATGCATGGATATGCTTAAGATTAAATAATAATGCACTTTCCTGGGATGTATAAAACCCCGAAAAATATTTTTTGATGACCAAAGCTTTTCTTCTTAATACAATTGAGGACGCAATTCATTTTGCCGGCACTGGTAAATTGAATACTGATCAGGGGGAGTGTATTGTTTTATCTACAAACTCCTCTGTTGATATCTATTTACACGAAAAACACAAGATCGATTGTACCTGCTTAAGTCGTTTTACTTCTGCAGATGCTGCTTCCTCTAACATACAGACTGCAGCCAAAATTGCCGGGAAAGTGATAAGTCAGCTTGATTCGGATTATTCAGGAACGATAAATGAACAAAGTGGACACAGGAATATCAGGTTTTTTAAAGCGCTGTATGAGTATGTCTCTTATCATCAAACAGTAGTTTACTTAAATATCGCAACCTCATTAAACAAAGCAATTGAAAAGAATGGAATTGACAACATCTATGTTTATGACAGGAAGATCAATTCATTTTATTCAACAAATACTACTCTGGCAACTGTAATAAGAGCCCTATGTAACACAAACCTTCATGTTGTAGAGGTTTTTTGTGATCCTAAAAAAGAGGATAATTTCTTTTATAAAGTGATAAAGTCTGTTTTTGGTAAATTCTATTCATTTCTCCCTTCACCTAAAGTCATTATATTGAAAATTACCACACTCCGTTACTTGTTCCACAATAGTAAAAAAGAGACTATACTGATTTCTGATCCGCTCTATGACCTTGCTTTTTTGCCTATCAAGCTGCATAAATATAACCTTCTTTATTATTCGACCCCGACGGTTCCTTTAGGAAGGAGGGTTCCATCACATAATGAATATAATATATCGCTTTCTTTAAGAGGTTATCCAGCAGACGAAAGTAGTGACGCTTTTCACAAGGTAAAGAATCTGCTTATATCTGATATTGAGCAGCATTTTAATAAACATATAAACACTTATCTGCAATATCTGAAGGTTCTGGACAGTATTCATGAAAAGTTGTGTATAAGGCTGGGAATATGGGGGCTTCCTCCTGTTAGGTCTGATTTTAGAGGCCTATTGTATGAGTATCTGTATGCCAAAGGAATTTCCATCATAGGATGCCAGCATGGAATGTTTGGCGTTCAGTATAATCATAATTTTTATATTTCAGATATAAGCAGATGCACCGATTACATTAGCTATGGATTCGAAAAAGATGATTTAAAAGAGACGTTCCCGGAAATAAAATTTGATACGAACATTCATCCATTAGGCAAATATCTATCACGAGACTGGATTCCACTCAAGCGGAAGGTGGATCTGATATTTCCCATTGTCAACACAATGACCATGTTGCATGGCGGAATGATTCGGGAACTGCCGCATACTATAACGGAGAAGCAGGTCGCTTTGCTTAAATACCTTGACTCTCTGGACGGGCATAAAGTAATTGTTAAACCTTTTCGTGGAAGCACGAAGGATAATCTTGCTGCATTACCCATTATTGAGAAACTTAATAATGTAAGGGTTGTAAAAAACTTTTCATTTCCCATGGTGCTTAAAATGTACAAACCAAAAGCAATTATTATTGAACACCCCGGAACCGCCCTTTATGATGCGTTATCACATAACATGGAGATTTTTCTTTTGCATGACAGTGTCATACCAATAGAAAAAAGGGCTTTGGAAATGCTGAAAAAGAGGGTTCATTTCGCTGAAGATGTTGAGCAGATCATTTCTAAGATTGATCTTTTCCTGAATGGGACACTTGAGACAAAAAGAGATGATACTTTTTATAGGCGATATATATACAAGCCGTCTATGAAAGGCAATGTCTTACAGCTGATCGATAGGTTGATCGAAGGTAAACAATAGCATGGTACACAAACAAGAAGATTCTCTAAAAAAGAGGTATTTATATAAACTCAGCACCAATCTGGTCGGCCTTGCCATAAACCTTGTGATTCAGGCGATTGTTCCAAGGGGGCTTGGCCCCAAGGCTTATGGGGATTTTCATTTCCTCTCTAACTTTTTTAGCCGGGTTGCAGGCTTCCTGAATATGGGGACCTCTATAGGTTTTTTTACAAAGCTGTCACAAAGACCTAAAGATCACGGGCTTGTCGTCTTTTATATGTATTTTAGCGGAATCGCTTTCTTCATCATTATAGGTCTTGTAGTAATGAGCCACCTTACTTCGATCTATGAGCAGATATTGCCTGACCAGAAACTTAAATATATATATATGGCGGCGCTGTTCGGGATCTTCACATGGATAGTTCAGGTGCTGCATAATATGGCTGATGCTTACGGTGTCACCGCCTCTTCAGAGATTGCAAGAATATTACAAAAATGCCTGGGCCTGTTTCTGATCCTTGTACTATTCGTACTGCAGAAGCTGAACCTGACCAATTTTTTCTTCTACCATTATTTTATTCTCATATTTTTAGCCGCAGCATTCATAGTGGTAATGGAGAAGAAAGGATTTTCACTGCGACAGAGCTGGAGATTATCCTCAGCAAAGATCAATCAATATACAAAAGAATTCTACAGCTATAGCCACCCCTTATTCATTTATTCGCTTATAGGAATGGTTGTAGGGATACTTGACAGATGGATACTGCAGTATTTTGCAGGCAGTGTAGAGCAGGGTTTCTTCGGGTTCTCTTATCAGATCGGTGCTATATGTTTTCTTTGCTCAGGTGCAATGACGCCTCTGATAACAAGGGAGTTCTCAATAGCCTTTGGCAAGAAAGATCTAAATGAGATGGCAAGACTCTTCCGGCGATATATCCCTCTCCTCTACTCGATAGCAGCATACTTTTCATGTTTTGTTGCCCTGCAGGCGGAAAAGGTTATTTATATATTTGGAGGGAGTAATTATAAAGGTGCTGCAATGGCGGTAACAATTATGGCATTTTACCCTATCCACCAGACCTACGGACAGCTTAGTGGCTCGGTCTTCTATGCAACCGGGCATACAGGTTTATACAGAAATATCGGTATAATATTTATGCTGATAGGCCTTCCTGTTGCATATTTCATGATTGCGCCGGCAGACAGGATGGGAGCAGGTGCAGGAGCTACAGGGTTGGCTATAAAGATGGTGCTCTTACAGTTTATTGCAGTGAATGTTTCTCTTTTCTATAATGCGCGCCTGCTCAACCTATCCTTTATAAAATATTTTATGCATCAGATAATAAGCCTGGGAAGCATGATATCGGTATCTGCTTTTGCTTTTTATTTGACTGATACGTTATTAGGGCTTTATGATAAGATAATTATCAGTTTTTTGACGGCCGGGGCAGTTTACACTTGTATTACTATGGGCATTATCTATTTTCTGCCTCAGGTCTTTGGATTGAAGAGGCAGGATATTCAGTCCATTTTTCATTGGATAAGAAAAAATGATCAAGGAGATGAATCATGATTGCAGCTTTGTTGCTAGGCAGGAAAGGGAGCGTTGGTTTTCCCGGTTGTTCCTTTTGAAACCTTTGGCGATCCAAAAACACTGAATTGCGACAGGGATTCACAGGGAGATGTCTGGTTTGCTGATATGAGTGTGTCGATTGTGAGGCCGAGATGTTTTGAGAATATCGAAGATGGACTCCTACCGTAAAAATGGATGGGGAAGAATATATATCCCATCAAACAATGGGGAGGCTGTGATGTTGACTACGAGTGGCAAATTCCCCAAGTTGAGTACTGGCTTAAACAAAACGGTTATTAGACGGTTTCCTCCCGGACTGCCTGGCTGAGAGGATAGCTAAAAAAGATATGACTGATTATAGTGTTGAAAACTGGCTTCTGCCAGACGTGGAGAAAATGGATGCTTACATGTCCTATTGGAATGATGAAGAAATAGAAAAATCTAAGGAATGGTATGTTCTTGATGACAATTTTTCGAAAATGGAAAAACATGTTCAGGAATCTGGTTTGGTTAAGGATTTTAATGCGTGCGTAGCTCTATTAAAGAAAAAGCACAACAGGACACTTTGTGGAACAGGCATAGATCTTGCCGCCGGGAATCTATGGGCAGTCCCGTATCTTCTAACCCAAGGGAATGTTGAAAGGCTCTACTGTCTGGATTATTCAAAACATCGATTACTGAAGCTTGGTCCGGCTGTTCTTGAGCATTATAAGATACCTAAAGAAGCAATCACTCTCGCATATGGCAGCTTTTATAATATTAATCTTCCAGACTGCAGCCTAGACTTTGCTTTCCTTTCGACAGCTTTTCACCATGCTGACGACCCCGATAAGCTACTATCTGAAATTACCAGAGTTTTAAAGCCTGAAGGGATTATCATAATTATCGGCGAGCACATTGTCAGCTATATAAAAGCGTATATCAGACATATGTTGAGGTATGTCTTGTCGAGGACGTTGCCTGAAACTATGTACCGCAGGGTGTGTAATAACGCTCCAAAACCAGTAACGTTGTTTCCCGCCCAAGGAAATGTCTTTCGGGTTGATCCAGTATTAGGAGATCATTATTATACAATAAGGGAATATTTGTCATTTTTTGCCAGCCATAACCTTCTTATGGAACATCTTATAAACAGAAAAGATCAATCGTACTCTTTCGTGTTAATTAAACACGGATAAAGGGATCCTTTCCATATCGTATGGAGAAAATACGAGGAGAATACTGGTAAAAATAACTCCTAATGCAAATATTTATGGACCTGAAATGAACTATTTTAAGAAGCTCCCTAAAATCATATACAAAGTTTGGCGGAATCCGAAGCTGGTTAAGGATATCAGTCTGTATCTTAAAAATGACATGCTGGCAGCAACAGGCAGGTTTGATTATGATTACCATACTTTATTTATTGCAGGTCTGCCAAAGTCAGGAACAACGTGGGTGGAGACGCAGCTTGCGAGGGTGCCGGGCTATAATGTAAGGCCAATAGATGACCCTGACAGTTGCACTGTTGACCATAATATATGTGATGATGTTTTTCAGTCATTACCGGAATCCGGATATTCAGTATTGAAGCTGCACACCACTTACAGTGAAGAAAACCTTGCAGTAATAAAAAGACATACATCCAGGTTTATTGTGATGATACGTGATCTGAGAGATATGTGTGTCTCCAGATATTTTCATGTAAAGGGTGAAGAAGTTCACCGCCACTATGAACTATATAATAATGAATCGCTGGAGGATGGCCTCATGCACTGCATTGGAGTTGTAGAGGATATATATGTGTCCTGGGTGACGGGCTGGATCAAGGTTATTAATGAAAACCCCGAAACTATCCTGCTGGTAAAATACGAAGAACTGAACCAGTCTCCTTCTGCTGTTTTTGAAAAGGTTTTTGAATTTTTTCATCTGCCTTATGATAAAAGTTTAATGCAAAAAATAGAGAGGTCAAAGATCAACAAAAGTATGGATCTAAAGAAAGAATTAAGATCGAGTGTAGGGCTCAGAACAAAGAGCACCGCCAGAAAGGGCATAATAGGTGATTGGAAAAACCACTTTTCTCCTTCACATAAAAAGAGGTTCAAGGAAATTGCAGGTGATCTGCTAATTGAGCTGGGCTATGAAGAAGATAATGACTGGTAGGAGAAAATTATATTTCGTATAATAATCAAATTTATTCTTTTCATAGAGTAATGCAGCAACGAATTACAGGATTGCTCAGTATGGGTGATCGAAGCAGTGTGTCGGACATTATTTTGCGGCGTGTTTATAGCGCACTATCAAAAAGGGGTATATAACTAATGGATATTAAACTTATTGATTGCACTCTTCGAGATGGGGGATATTACAATGCCTGGGAGTTTTCTCCTGAAGTCATAGAACATTATTTAAAGGCTATGGATGCCATATCCGCTGATTATGTTGAAATCGGTTTTCGCACATTAAATGTTAATGGTTACAAAGGTGGTTGCGGATACTCCACCGATAGCTATATCCGAAGTCTTGATGTACCGCCTGGGCTAAAACTGGCAGTTATGGTCAATGCCGCAGAACTTGTGGAGGATCCCGTCTCAGCTCTGCAAAAGCTCTTTGCGCCAGCTGCGGACTCACCTGTTTCCCTTGTACGTATTGCCTGCCATATGCATGAGATAGAACAGATTATGCCGGGGGTTTCCTGGTTAAAAGAGAACGGCTACCTTGCGACTATTAATTTCATGCAGATAGCCGACCGCTCAAAAAAGGAGATCTCCAAAATTGCTGAATTGGCTGAGAAATCCCCTTTGGATGTATTATATTTTGCCGATAGTATGGGTAGCCTTAACCCGGATCAGACAGCCGAAATAATTAAGACTTTACGCACTGATTGGAAAGGGGAAATCGGCATTCATACCCACGATAATATGGGCCAGGGTCTTGCCAACACTATGCGGGCTGTGAAAGAGGGGGCTACATGGGTTGATGGTACAGTCACTGGAATGGGCCGTGGACCGGGCAATGCTAAAACTGAATACCTGACCATTGAACTGGAGCAATATCGTAAGAAGCCCGGTAACCCGATCAAATTGTTTTCTGTTATCAATAAGTATTTCAAACCCATGCAAGTCAAATATGAATGGGGGCCGAACCCTTTTTACTATCTGGCCGGGAAATACGGTATTCATCCAACCTATATTCAGGCAATGATAGGCGACAACAGGTTTAACGAAGAAGATATCCTGGTTGTTATTGATTATTTAAGAAAGGAGGGGGGGAAGAAGTTCAGATTGGCCGATATGGAAGCCGCCCGCCACTTTTATTCTGATAAACCCTCTGGTACATGGGTACCTGCCAATTTAATAGCAGGCAGAGAGGTCCTGATTCTCGGCACTGGGCCAGGGGTAGTTACACACCAAAGGGCTATTGAGGAGTTTATCAAGTCAAGGAAACCTTTTGTTATTGCTTTGAACACTCAGACAAGTGTTGCTTCAGAACTAATAGACATCCGTGCTGCCTGCCACCCTGTTCGTTTGTTGGCTGATCATTACGAGCATACCAAACTGCCTCAGCCATTGGTTATCCCGGCGTCTCAACTGTCTGATTCAGGATTGAGTCCTTTAAGTAATAAACAGTTGTTTGATTTCGGCCTTCAAGTGCAGCAGGAAACATTTGCTTTTAAAGAAAATTATTGCATTCTTCCTTCCTCACTGGTAGTTGCCTATGCTTTAGCAATTGCCACAAGCGGCAAGGCAATGCGCATATTTTTAGCAGGTTTTGACGGGTATGGGGCAGAGGACCCAAGAAATATTGAGATGGATGCGATTATGGATTGTTATATGAAGAACAAAGATGCTGTGTCTGTTGTCACAATCACCCCCTCTAAATACAACGTTCCAAAGTCTTCCATTTATGGTTTGCTTTGAGGTGGCAGTATGAGGAAGAGCCGCCCTCGTAATTTAATTAACGCAAGAGCATATGTATAATATAAAAAAATGAACAGATTTGAAGAGTTAAAGACAATGCTTGATAGTGGCAGATATTTTAAAGTTGTCTGCGGGGCTGGTAATGAAGATCCGGATGAGGTGTATCGTTTAACCTTGGTTTATACTTTGGCCGGCTCTTTAGGTATTGACGTTTCCGCCAATGTGGAAGTGGTTGAATCCAGCATGAAGGGAGTTGCAAGGGCGATTGAGTTGGCTCCTA
>PJEL010001726.1_pt1 | contig 21180 bp, 16 predicted proteins | sample 1853271 | NCBI WGS metagenome assembly PJEL01 (sample SAMN08108733, study PRJNA415343) | Invertebrate metagenome, whole genome shotgun sequencing project. | host: Globobulimina | place: Sweden: Gullmar Fjord | collected 2015-08
CCGCCTTCTCTTACTGCAAACCTCAGCCCCTCTTCCATCGCTATGTTGCTGATAAGCTCAACTTCTATGCTGACGTTGTCTCCGGGCATTACCATCTCAACTCCCTCTGGAAGCTGCGCTATTCCCGTAACATCCGTTGTCCTGAAGTAGAACTGCGGCCTGTATCCCTTAAAGAACGGTGTGTGCCTTCCGCCCTCTTCTTTTGTAAGTATGTATACCTCCGCTGTGAACTTCTTGTGCGGGGTTATGCTTCCCGGCTTTGCAAGTACCTGACCACGCTCTACTTCATCCTTGGCCGTACCTCTTAAGAGTACTCCCACGTTGTCTCCGGCTCTGCCCTCATCCAGAAGCTTCCTGAACATCTCCACTCCTGTGGCTACCGTTGTCCTTGTATCTCCAAGTCCTACGATCTCCACATTCTCTCCTACCTTCAGTATCCCTCTCTCCACTCTTCCGGTACATACTGTTCCTCTTCCGGAGATGCTGAATACATCCTCTATTGGCATAAGGAATGGCTTTTCTGTGTCTCTCTCAGGTGTCGGTATATAGCTGTCAAGCGCCGCCATAAGCTCTTTAAGGCTCTTGTACTCCTCTGCTTCAGGATCCGTACTTGTGCTTTCAACCGCTTTGAGCGCTGAACCCATTACTATAGGTATATCGTCTCCGGGGAAATCATATTTGCTCAATAACTCCCTTATCTCCATCTCTACAAGTTCTATAAGCTCAGGATCATCCACCTGGTCTGTTTTGTTCATATATACAATGATGTATGGCACTCCGACCTGCCTTGCCAAAAGGATATGCTCCCTTGTCTGCGGCATTGGGCCGTCTGCTGCCGATACTACAAGAACCGCTCCATCCATCTGCGCCGCTCCTGTTATCATGTTCTTTACGTAATCAGCATGCCCCGGACAGTCAACATGCGCATAGTGTCTCGCCTCTGTCTGGTACTCAACATGTGCTGTTGCTATCGTTATTCCCCTTGCTTTCTCCTCAGGGGCGTTATCTATTGAATCATATGCACAGTATTCCGCTCCACCGGTGAATGCCAGGTATTTTGTTATCGCTGCTGTCAGCGTTGTCTTACCATGGTCAACGTGTCCGATCGTTCCAACGTTTACGTGCGGCTTTGCTCTGTCAAATTTCTCTTTTGCCATATTCTTTCTCCTTTATTCTCCTCTGGCCTTTGAGATTACATCCTCAGAAATACTCTTCGGAACAGCTTCATAGTGTTCAAACTGCATTGTATAATTAGCACGCCCTTGCGTGTTTGATCTCAAATCAGTGGCATAACCGAACATTGTAGAAAGCGGTACGAGCGCTGCAATAACCTGCGCAGTGCCTCTCTTCTCCATGTTCTGCACCTTCCCGCGTCTTGAATTAAGGTCTCCTATAACGTCTCCCATATACTCTTCGGGAGTAACGACCTCTACTGCCATTATCGGTTCAAGAAGTGTAGGAGCTGCCTTTTTTGCACCCTCTTTAAATGCCATGGAACCGGCTATCTTAAATGCCATTTCCGAGGAATCTACCTCATGATAGGAGCCGTCAACAAGGGTCACCTTCACATCAACAACTGGGTAGCCTGCGAGAACGCCGTTTGTAAGCGCCTCCTTTACCCCTTTTTCTACGGCAGGAATATATTCTCTTGGTATTGATCCGCCAACAACCTTATTAACAAACTCAAAATCACTGCCGGGATCCTGAGGCTCTATCTCTATGACAACATGTCCATACTGGCCTCGTCCGCCGGACTGCCTGACAAATTTGGTATTTGCCTCTGCAGGCTTCCTAAGGGTTTCCCTGTATGCGACCTGAGGTTTACCAATATTAGCTCCGACACCAAACTCCCTTATAAGCCTGTCGACTATAACCTCAAGGTGAAGTTCACCCATTCCTGAAATAATGGTCTGCCCTGTCTCTTCGTCAAAAGAGACCTTAAAGGAAGGATCCTCCTGTGCAAGCTTTCCAAGTGCGATGGAAAGCTTCTGCTGGTCCGGCTTGGTTTTCGGCTCGATAGCTACAGCTATAACCGGTGTCGGAAACTCCATTGACTCCAGAATGACCGGGCTGTCCTCAGCACATAGCGTGTCGCCTGTCAGCGTCTTCTTCAGACCGACAGCTGCAACAATATCGCCGGCATGCACTTCATCTATCTCTTCTCTTTTATTGGAGTGCATCTTGACAAGTCTTCCGACACGCTCCTTAATATCTTTTGTTGAATTATAAACATAAGAACCTGTCTTCATGACACCAGAATACACTCTAAGGAATGTAAGCTGGCCCACAAAAGGATCTGTCATTATCTTAAATGCAAGTGCTGAGAAAGGCTCATTATCATCAGACTTCCTGATAACTTCTTTGTCTGAGTCAGGCTCGATTCCTATAATCGGAGGGACATCTGTGGGGCAGGGAAGGTAGCTTACTATCGCATCAAGAAGCTGCTGCACCCCCTTGTTTTTGAATGCTGTACCGCATACGACCGGGGTAAGCTTTAATTCAACAGTCCCCTTTCTCAGTGCATTTATAATAAGGTGTTTCTCCACCTCTTCACCTGAGAGGAACTTCTCCATTATCTCGTCATCAATATCAGCAAGGGCCTCGATCATCTTCTCCCTGTACTCAAGAGCTGTAGGAAGAATATCTTCCGGTATCTCAGAAAGTTTGAATTCTGCTCCAAGCCCTTCACTTTCATATATGTATGCCTTCATCTCGATAAGGTCAACAGGCCCGCGGAACAGATCTTCGCTTCCAATAGGAATCTGAATCGGAACAGGATTTGCTCCAAGCCTTGCTACCATCGAGTTAACACTCGCATAAAAATCAGCCCCCACTCTATCCATTTTGTTCATGAACGCTATCCTGGGAACCTTGTACTTCTCTGCCTGTCTCCAGACTGTTTCAGACTGAGGCTCAACTCCGGAAACAGAATCAAATACAGCAACTGCACCGTCAAGTATCCTCAGAGCACGCTCAACCTCAACAGTGAAGTCAACATGGCCGGGTGTATCAATTATATTTATACGATTCTCATCCCAGAAGCAGGTGGTTGCAGCAGAGGTTATTGTTATGCCCCTTTCCTGTTCCTGCGGCATCCAGTCCATAACAGCAGTACCTTCATGGACTTCACCGATCTTGTAGGTGACACCGGTATAATAAAGGATACGCTCAGTAGTCGTGGTCTTGCCGGCATCAATATGTGCCATTATGCCGATATTTCTTGTTTTATCCAGTGATATCTGTGTCATAGTTGATTCCATAACTTACCATCTATAATGTGCAAAGGCCTTATTGGCATCTGCCATCTTGTGTGTATCTTCCCTCTTCTTAATTGATGCGCCAGTGCTATTTGCAGCATCCATAAGTTCCGCTGCAAGTTTTTCCCTCATTGTCTTGCCGGGGCGTTTTGTAGCAAAACTTATTATCCATCTATATGCAAGCGCCTGGCGCCTGTCGGGCCTGACCTCGTTAGGCACCTGATAGGTGGCTCCTCCGACACGCCTTGATTTAACCTCAACAGCAGGTTTGACATTTGCAAGTGCAGCTTCAAAGACCTTAAGCGGATCGCTCTTTGTCTTCTCCTTGATAATATCAAGTGCGCCGTAACAGATCTTCTCTGCAATCGACTTCTTGCCTTCCTTCATAAGCGAGTTGATAAACTTGCTCAGCATCTTGCTGTTATAGATGGGATCAGGCAATATTTCTCTTTTGTCTACTACTTTTCTTCTTGGCATTTTTTTCTACCTTAGATAACTATTTTGGTCTTTTGGCTCCATACTTTGATCGTCCCTGACGGCGCTCGGAAACGCCCAGGGTATCCAGGGTACCTCTAACGATGTGATATCTCACACCCGGAAGATCCTTCACCCTGCCGCCCCTGATAAGGACTATGGAGTGCTCCTGAAGGTTGTGGCCTATTCCGCCGATGTATGCAGTAACTTCCATCTTGTTGGTAAGCCTGAGCCTTGCAACTTTCCTCAAAGCCGAGTTAGGTTTCTTTGGTGTAGTTGTATAAACCCTGGTACAGACACCCCTTCTCTGAGGGCAGCTCATAAGAGCCGGGCTCTTCGTCTTTTTTACAACTTTTTTCCTACCATGCTTTACCAGCTGTTGAATAGTCGGCACGTCCCCTCCGTTTTCTCTCTAATAACTTAGTGAATGTCTTACTAACTCTACATCGGTTGTAAGACTATACAGAATATCAATTTATACTTTTTTTGTCAACAGGTTATGGCATAAAAAGATAACTACCCAGAAATATAGCTTTTAATTTGCGAAAAAGAGGCTGAAAAGCAGAAGAAAAACAAGACCTTTTACAAGTTCTGTGTTGCCGGTAACCTTGAGCTTTTCCTCTCTCAGCCAGAAAGAGAAAAGGATATTCTCTAAAAGCGGAAGAAGTATAAGTGCGGAGATGCCCATAAGAGTGTATATACCTGCAGCTGCGATGCAGTAGATGACCATAATTTGCCTGAAGAGGAGCGTCTTCTTCAACCTGAGCCTCACCTTGAATACCCCTGCACTAAAGAAGACAAAGACCGCAGCATAAAGCTTAAGGGATAATTCGCCGGCAAAAATGAAATATGTGACAGCAGCCCCTGCAGAGAGCAGTGAAAACCCAATGAGTTCGGTGATGATAAGATGTTCCTTATCAAAGGCGGCGAGGAGAAAGTAGCATAGTATGATCGGGGCGAAGAAGATGAACGGTATTAAGCCCCTGACAAGAAAAGGCATAAGGCATAGAATGCCTGAAAAGAAGAATATAGCAAGCCAGGCAGTATTCTCTCCCCTTCTGCTTACAGAACGTATCAATGATAGAGCCGGTGCTTTTGCATTGATAAGCAGCGCCATTCCAACGACGGCAAGGACCATGTATGAGTAGGATTGCTCAGCAGTGGGTTGTCTGAGCCCGGCAATGATCCCGGCAGCAGATGAAAAGAGAAAGACAAACCATGCCCCATGCTCCTTAACTAACGGTATCTTCATAGCAGGAACTTATTCCCGGAGCAGGAGGTATTTGATGACATAAGGGAGTTCATTCTTTATTGATCAGTTCAAGAAGTTCACTGGCCATAATGCTGTCCAACCTCCTGAGTTTTTCATAGACCTCATAAGCTGATTCACTGTCTTTCATACCTATGTAGGCTGTACCAAGGTTAAAGTAGGCCTCGGCATAATCAGGCCTGAAGCTCAGGTATTCCTTATAAGCATCAACAGCCTCTTCATATCTTTTCAACTGTGCATAGTTAAAGGCAAGGTCATAGTAGATATCAAAATTAACAGGATTCACAACAAGCCCTTTTTCATAAGCGATAACAGCCTTCTTGTGCATACCCAGAGTGCCGTAGCTCCATCCAAGATTCATGTATGCCTCAGCAAGGCCGGGCTTCAGCCTTACAGCCTCTTTGTATGCCTTGACAGCTTCAGAATACATCTGAAGATTGCCGTAGTTGAGTCCGAGATTAAAGTATGCCTCAGCAAAGGCCGGCCTGAGCCTTATAGCGTCTTCATATGCCTTTACTGCATCCTTATACCTGCCCAGCCTGGCATAGCTGAGCCCAAGGTCAAACTGAATATCAGCATACCTCGTTTCATCGGAGATATCACCTGCTGACTCTTTTACAGGATCCAGTGCCGAATAGCTTGTGCCATAAACAAGTAAGACTATATTAATAGTAATAAGGAGGGTCAAAAGAACTTTATTTCTTAACATATCATTGCCTTTATTTAGATGCTGACTCCAGATGGTTTTAATTCATTAGTCCTTCAGGGGAAAGTCACTGCCTTAAACTTTCCGGCTTTGTCCTTATAATGTAATTTTTGAATATTCTTGCCCGAGACCAGGTACTCAATGGTAGCAAGTATCTCCTCAGCCGATGCACCCTCATACTGCTTCCTGACCAGATATACGGCATCAACTACCCTGATCCTTCGATGGTGCCGGTTTTTGTAAAGAGCGTCCAGCCCGTCAACTATCTTATTGCTTGGCAGCCCCTTTATGAAATACCGTGCAAGGTCCTTCTCACTGTCATCCTGCAGATACATAATAAGAGTAGATATTACGTCTTTCCCCGAATCATCACCCATTATTTCATCGGGCTCCTTTTCATCGACAAGAGCATTATCTATCATGTCTGTCTGACTTCCTATTGCGACATACGCTCCGCCTGCTATGAATCCGCCTATGAATCCATATTTTGAAGGGGTACTCCAGGTCACCCATTCATTTCCGGAGAAATGAAAGACATCCATGACACGGGCATCTGCTGCAGATGTAAGGCCGAATAACAGCACTGCTATTAATGCGATCCTTTTCATATAAGCCTCCTGAAAGATAAATAATATGCTCTTTAACTATTGTAAATCAAAAAGAGATTATGGAAAAGCCAGGATGCTACTTAACGCTGGAAAGAAGGTCCTTAAGGTCAGAAGCAAACCGGCCGGAATTCTCTTTTAAAAAACCCTTAACCTCGTCCCAGCTGACCTTATGCCCTTTGGTATACCGGGGCTCAGGGTTGAAATCTGCAGCTGAAAAATTAGTGAGCGCACTGCCGATGTCGATAGACGCTATTATATCACTGCCGAAACGCTTGACCATGTGCCCCGCTATATCTGCAAAAGGGACATTATTCAGTACAAAGTAAAGATCGACAAAATCGCCTTTTGTCCCGTTCTGGCTTATAGCCATCAGCTTCATCGTGGCTATATCAAGCACACCTGCTATCTGAACATCCTCAATATAGGAAAACTCCTCTACAAACGGGTAATCATACTCAAGCAGGGAGAACCTTATACCGTCAACTTCGGCAAAGAGATAAGCGTCCTCCTCAGAGATAATATTAAAAGGCCGGCCTGTTTTTCTTATGTCTGCGATGAGTGATTCGGGACTGAAATATGTATCAGTATAAAAGTCGAGGTTCTCAGATTTCCTGTGGCCGATGGTTAGTGCCAGCGCGGTACCTCCTGCAAGGGCACAGTGATACTTTTTCAAAACCTTGCTTAAACTCCTAAGCACCTTCCAGCCATTTTCAGGAAAACATTCTTTATGTATCTGCATTGTCATATGGATATCAGCACAAATGTAAACGCATCAGCCTTCAGTCTGCCCTGCATTTTCAACCATAAGCTTTGCTATTGATTTTGCAAAAGAAGCCGAATCTTTTGGTTTGGAACCCTCAAGCAGTAGGGCCTGATTATATAGAAGCTCTACATACTCGGAGATCAACGGGTTATCTTTATCCTTTTCAAACATATCATTCATAGAACTTAAAATAGGGTGAGTCGGGTTTATCTCCAGCACCCTCTTGTTGTCAGGCACCTCCTGGCCCATCTGCCTCATAAGCTTCTCGACCTGCGGGTCCATCTCTCCCTCGCCGGCCACAAGGCAGCATGCAGAATCCTTGAGCCTTCCTGACAGACGAACATCCTTCACATCATCCTTGAGGCGGTCCTTCACAAGGTCAAGCAGCTCCTTGTACTTCTTTTCGGCCTTCTCCTTGTCTTCTTTCTCAGACTTATCAAGGCTGACATCACCTTTTATGACCGATTTAAGCTTCTTGCCTTTATACTCAAGAGAACTCATGACGATATCATCTATATCATCCAGCATCACAAGAACCTCATAGTCCTTGTCCTTAAATGCCTCCAGATACGGGGAATTAAGTGCATCATCAAGTGACGAGCCGGTTATATAATAAATATCTTCCTGCCCTTCCTTCATATCTTTGACATAGTCCTTGATATTGCGCAGCTTTTCACCTTCAGTCTTTGTAGACTGAAACAGCAACAGCTCTGCTATCGCCTCTCTTTTAGCAAAATCAAAATGAAGCCCCTCCTTAAGCACTCTTCCAAAGTCATAGTGAAACTTAAGGTATTCATCATAGCTGTTCTCCATCATGTCGTTGAGTGTATCAAAGACCTTTTTGGTGAGGTTATTCTTTATTATCTCTATCTGCCTGTTGTTCTGCAGCATCTCTCTTGATACATTAAGCGGCAGGTCAGCTGAGTCAACAACACCCTTCACAAAACGAAGGTAAGGCGGTATCAGCTCCTCACAGTTGTCCATGATCTTGACCCTCTTCACGTAGAGGGCAGGCCCTATCTTAAACTCTTTGTAAAGTATATCCACAGGCCTGTTTGACGGGATATAAAGAAGTGCTGAAAACTCGGATGTGCCTTCAGCCTTATAGTGTATTACCTTTGCGGGGTCTGAAAAATCATGCGCAATATGTTTATAGAACTCACTATATTCTTCATCTGTTATCTCTGACTTAGGTTTGAGCCATATAGCCTTCTGAGAGTTGAGCGTCTCCTCTTTTACAACCTTCACGGTCTCGTCCTCTTTAATCGTGCTCTTCTCCTCACGCTCGACATCCATCACAACAGGATGCTCTATAAAGTCAGAGTACTTCTTGACCGTATTGCGGATCTCCCATTCATCAAGATACTGCTTCTCATCATCCTTGATATGCAGTATGACATCCGTGCCCTTGCCTTCCTTTTCAATATCCTCAATAGTGTATGAGCCGTCAGCACTTGACTCCCATTTCACACCGGTATTAACATCATGCCCGGCCTTTCTGGATATGACCGTCACACTGTCCGCAACCATAAATGCCGAGTAGAACCCTACACCGAACTGTCCGATAAGGTCGGGGTTATCCTTGGCCTCCTTGCTCTGTATGGCCGCAAGGAACTCTTTGGTGCCTGAGTGTGCTATCGTGCCTATCTCCTTTATTGCCTCATCCTTTGAAAGTCCGATACCGTTGTCGCTCAGGGTAAGAGTGCCCGCCTCTTTGTCTGGAGTTATCTTTATCTTCCACTCTTTGTCACCCTCCAGGATAGCCTTGTTGGTAAGGGATTCATATCTCGCCTTATCGATAGCATCCGATGCATTTGAGAGAAGTTCCCTGAGAAAGACCTCCTTATGGGAGTAAAGCGAGTGTATCATCAGGTCAAGTATCTGCTTGGTCTCTGTCTTGAATTCCATTTTCTGCTTAGTCATTATCATTCCCTCTTTATCTTTAAAATATTAACTGCCTGAAAAACTCAACCATATATATAATTAAATTTGAGGGGAAAAGTCAATCAGAGGAAGGTGTGAAAGATGCTAACTAGCTGTATTTAATACATTGTCAACTTCTTCAACGATCAATTCAGGAGAACGTATTGGGAGGTCATGCCCTGCCCCTTCGATCAGCTTCAATGAGCAGTCCCTGATACCGTCAGACAGAAATCTGCCTGCCTGCCATGGAATTACCGCATCCTCCTTACCATGAAAAACGACTGAAGGAATATTAATACTGCTGAGTGAATCCCTGAGATCTGCCTCCATTAGATACTTAAGGCCTGCCGAAAGACCTGCACTGCCTATAGAAAGCGCAGACTGAACCTCCTCCCTGATAATGCCTGCATCCTCATTAAACGGCTCATGGAGACTGGCCAAAAAATCAGTGAGGGCTATTTCAGTGTTGTTTCGTATATCACGCATCATCATACGTAAGGAGAGAGGAGCGACGCCATGCTTATAATCCGGAGCAGAACAGAACCTTGGAGTGCTTGAGATTAGAAAAAGCCCCTTGATCTTCTCAGGCATATGAAGTGCAGCCTCAAGAGCGAACATTCCGCCAGTGGACCACCCCATGAGCATACATGGCTCATCTAAATTGTCAATAAGGTTTATAAGTCCCCCGGCACCTGAAGACAGTTCATTGATAGAAACTGTTCTGGTATCATAAAAAGACCCCAATGCTGATGACAGCCTGTTTAGTGCATTGCCGGGAAACGCCCATCCTGATATTATTATTAGTTTCATAACACCTGTAAAAGAGAAGTGTAAAGTGATCAATACACCTGGAAAATATTATAATTACAATACCACAAAATGAATGAGCAGAAAGAACTAATAAAGGCATCATTTTCCAAGGCATCAGAGACATATGATACTTATGCTGATATCCAGAAGGGCTCCGCAGAGAACCTTAAGGGCCGACTTGATAATATCAATCCTGCATCTATCCTGGAGATAGGCTGTGCCACAGGGCACTACACGCTCTCACTTGCAGATAAATTCCCTGATGCCTCCATAACATCCGTTGATTTTTCTGACTCAATGATAGAGACAGCCGGCTCAAAGTTTGAGGAAACCCCCAATGTGCGCTTTATATGTTCAGATGCAGAGGCCATGCTTTCAGAGATGAATGAAAAGTTCGGACTGATAACATCAAATGCAACCCTTCAATGGTTTTCAGATCTCAGAACTTCACTCTCCAGCATAAAGAGGCTGCTTGCAGAAGATGGTATATTTATGGCATCAATCTTCGGGCCGCAGACATTCAATGAGCTTTCCAAAGCACTTGAGCACCTGTACGGTATGCCTGTAAGCCTTCCAACAGATAACTTCGCAGGAAAAGACGACCTGCTTTCTATACTGAATGATACCTTTGCGGATGTTGAGATGGAAGAGGTAAACCACACACGCAGGTACGCCTCAACTTTTCAGCTGCTGCGGCACATAAAAAAGACCGGCACCACCGGTGGCGGCAGCCGGCCTCCATTGAATTTAAACAGGTCAAAACTTAGGATAATGGATGACTGGTTCCAGCAGAATTACGGAGAGTGCACCGCAACCTACCAGCTCTTTTTTATAAAAGCCAGATAACTTCAGAAGCTTATCTACTCAGTTATCTTCACCTTCATCTCGATCCTTTCATCAGGATTGTCCTTGCTGTCACGCGGCTGACCCACTATCTTGTCAACAACATCCATTCCCGAGACGACCTCACCGAATACAGTGTACTGATTATCAAGGAATGTAGAGTCGGCAACACATATGAAGAACTGGGATCCGGCGCTGTCAGGAGATGCAGCCCTTGCCATTGAGAGTATGCCCCTCTTATGGGATGTGCTGTTAAACTCCGCATTTACCGTATAGCCTGGCCCGCCTGTGCCGTGAGAACTCTTATCAGGATTCTTTGAATTGTTATCACCGCCCTGTATCATAAAACCTGGAATAACACGGTGGAAGATCGTACCGTCATAAAACCCTTTCTTTGCAAGATCAACAAAGTTCTTCACATGGTTTGGTGCCACATCAGGAAAGAACTTAAGTTCAATATTTCCGAAGCTGGTCTCAATATTTGCAGTTGTTTCTGACATATTATTCATCTCCTCATTTATAAAACACTCTTTTATTATTTTGCTTTCTTAAACTATTTACTATTCTTTATGCTGACCTTCATCTCAATTCTTTCATCAGGGTTGTCCCTGCTGTCACTAGGCTGACTCACTATCTTATCAACAACATCCATCCCTGAGACTACCTCCCCGAAGACAGTATAGTTATTGTCGAGGAATGTCGAGTCAGCAACACATACAAAGAACTGGGATCCTGCACTGTCAGGATTTGAAGACCGCGCCATAGAGAGGATACCTCTCTTATGCGGTCTCTTGTTAAACTCAGCCTTTATGGTGTACCCGGGGTTTCCTGTGCCGTGAGATGCTTTGTTCTGCTTCTTTGATTCAATGTCACCGCCCTGTATCATGAAGCCGGGTATTACACGATGAAATGTAGTCCCGTCATAAAAACCCTTATTAGAAAGCTCGATAAAATTATTTACATGGATCGGGGCAACATCCGGGAAGAACTTAAGCTTGATCTTCCCGAACTTTGTATCAATTACTGCCCTTATCTCTGACATCTTCTTTATCTCATCTTTAGTAAATGTCTTATTTACTACCTCTGCCCCGGCAGTAAAAGCAAAAACAGCGGTGAGCATTAATATTAATAATGTAAACTTGAATGTCTTCATATAGCCTCCATAATATTTATCTTTTGTCATTTGGTATTTGTAATTTATTTGTTATTTTGATTTTGGAATTTGATGCTTTTTCAGACCAACGATCTGAAGATCACACCCCTCAAGTGCCGCCGTAGCCAACGGTCACCTTGTCTCCCTCAATAATAGTGGGAACCCTTCGGTCTCCGCCGTTAAGCCTCAGCATCTCATCAAGCTTTGAGGTATCTGACTTAACATCGTGGTATACAGCATTGCTTCCATACGCCGACCTGGCGTTGTCAGTATACGGTCAGCCGGACTTCCCGAATATCATTACATTATCAGTCATCTTGATACTCCTTACTTATGATGGATTTATGAACAATTTTATATTATATCAAATAAGCCTGATATATTGGTAAATTGCTTTTAGAATTGCTCTATGAAATAATACATGGCTATGAGTCTTGCTTCATTTCAAAAACCGAGCCGGTATATAGGCAATGAGGTCAACATTATCCGCAAAGAGGCCCCTGTAAAGGTCGCTTTATGCTTTCCCGATACTTACGAGATAGGCATGTCGCACCTTGGCCTGAAGATACTATATTCAATAATCAACGACATTCCGGATGCATCAGCCGAAAGGGTATTCAGCCCCTGGACTGACCGTGAAGAGTACCTAAGAAAAGAGAAGCTCCCGCTCACCTCTCTTGAATTTGAGAGGCCTCTGTCAGATTTCAGCATTGTCGGCTTCACGCTCCAGTATGAGCTCTCTTACACAAACATACTGAATATGCTTGACCTCGGCAGGATGCCTGTCCGCTCTGAGGATAGAAATGAGAGCCACCCCATTGTCATTGCAGGAGGCCCCTGTGCTGTAAACCCTCTGCCGCTTTCGCCTTTCATAGACGCGTTTGTGATAGGTGACGGGGAGGAGACTGTAGTTGACCTCATCAACGCATTCTCAAAAGAAGATAATAAAGTATCCCGATTAGAGGCCCTCTCAAAGATAGAAGGCATCTATGTACCGTCAATACATAACACAAATAAAGACAGCATCAAAAAAAGGGCTGTCAACGACCTGGACAGCGCTCCGTTTCCTGATGCACCTGTAGTGCCCTACACCGCTGCTGTTCACGACAGGGTTGCTATAGAAGTCTCGCGCGGCTGCACAAAAGGCTGCCGCTTCTGCCAGGCCGGGATGATCTACAGGCCCCAGCGTGAAAGGTCGATGGAGACGGTGCTCTCACTTGCACGCACCGCACTTGCAAAGACAGGGCACGAGGACCTCTCCTTCACATCATTGAGCACAGGTGAGTACAGCTGCCTTCTGCCTTTGTTACGATCTGTCAATGCCGAACACTCCGGCTCGCATATCTCTGTCTCACTACCGTCTCTAAGGGTAGCTGACATAAACAAAGATCTGCTAAAGGAGGTGAAGAGCGTCAGAAAGACAGGCTTCACCATCGCTCCTGAGGCAGGCACTAAAAGAATGCGCGACATCATAAACAAGGACTTTACCGAAGAGGAGTATATAGAGACCCTTGAGATGTTATTTACCGAAGGGTGGAAGACGATAAAGCTCTACTTTATGATCGGCCTTCCCACTGAGACCGGCTCAGACATTGACGGGATAATCAGCATGGCAAAGACCGCCTCAGCAAGAGGAAGGAAGATCACAAAAAGACGCGTTAATATAAATGTAGGCATATCAGCTTTTGTTCCAAAACCCCACACACCTTTTCAGTGGCTCGGCCAGAGCACCTATGCCGACCTCCGCGAAAAACAGAACACTTTGAGAAATGCCTTCAGAAAGAACCGCATGAACTTCAAGGGGCAGCATGTAGAGCTGAGTCTTTTAGAGTCAGTATTTTCAAGAGGGGATGAAAAGACCTCGGTGCTTCTTGAAAATGCATGGAGGGCCGGGTGCCGTTTTGACGGCTGGTCTGAGATGTTTGACTTCAGCTTGTGGGTAAAGGCGGCTGAGGAGACAGGCATTGACCTGCACAGCTATGCAGGCCGGACATTTGAGCCGGGAGAGAGGCTGCCCTGGGGATTTATTGATACTGGCGTTTCAGAGGAATTCCTTCTGTCTGAACTAAAAAAAGCGATGAGTGGAGATATTACCGCTGACTGCAGCAAGGTCTGCACATCATGCGGACTTAAATGTAAGGACAGGGGTCAAGGGTCTGAGGCAGGAATTACTTCAGAAGACAAAATAACAGAAAGCCCCCAGCTTAAAAAAGGTTCACCAATGAACCTGAAAAACCTTCCGCCTTCAAAGATGAGGGTTGCCTTTGCAAAAACAGGCATACTGCGCTTCCTGTCTCATCAGGAGGTCATCACAGCCCTTCTAAGAAGTGCGAGCAGGGCGGAAATTCCGGTAAATTACTCAGCCGGGTTTCATCCTCATCCCAAATTCTCATTCGGGCCTGCACTGCCTGCAGGGGTTGCCGGCGACAGGGAGTACTTTGATATAGAGATATCCGGCCTGATGAAGCCCGAGGTCTTTAAAGACCGTATGAATGCCGAGCTACCAGAGGGCCTGACAATAATAAACGCATCCATGTTTGGTGGAAAGGGCCTGTCATTAAACGATTTCATCTCCAGATATGAGTATGAAATAGAGATTGACAGAGAGTCTGAGGAAGATATAGGATCTTTTATGGATCAGCAGGCCGTCATGGTTTTGAGGAAAGAAAAAGATGTAGATATAAGGCCTATGGTTGAGAAAGCTGAAGTAAAAGATAGAAAGCTCTATCTAACTCTTAAAGATAATGGTAAAATGAAGGTCAGGCTTCTTGAGATGCTGCATAATTTACTGAAAAAGCCTGTTGAGGAGATATACAGTTTATCTATAACAAGGAGAGCGGTATACGGCCCTGACGGTGACGGATGGGCAGAGCCTTTAAAGAGTAATTAAATGGCAGGAAAGATAATAATAAACATCAGTCCAGAGGAGACCCGTGTTGCTCTTCTGGAGTCGGGCAACCAGCTTCTTGAGCTCTATATCGAGCGGAAGAAGGATACCAGCCTTGTCGGCAACGTCTTTAAAGGAAAGGTCGTAAAGATACTGCCGGGCATGCAGTCGGCTTTTGTTGACATAGGCCTTGAGAAGGCGGCCTTCCTGCACGCGGCTGATGTATATTCATCATTTGACAACTCTATATTTGGTGAAGAGATAGACGACTCTATCCCAATCAACCTGCCGATAGAAGATATGCTCCAGGAAGGCCAGGAGATATTTGTGCAGGTGTCTAAAGACCTTATAGGCACAAAAGGCGCAAGGGTCACCTCATACATCACCCTGCCGGGAAGACACCTTGTCCTTATGCCCGGTGTTGAGCATATCGGGATCTCAAGAAGGATAACGGACGAAGCTGAAAGAGACCGCCTGACAGAGATAATCACCAGGCTCAAACCGGAGAATTTCGGCTTTATCGTCAGAACCGCAAGTGAGGGCTGTACTGAAGAAGATATTGAGAAGGATATCGCTTTTCTGATGCTTCTCTGGAAGAACATACAGGGCAAGATGGACGGCAACAACTCCTCACCCCTTATCTACAGTGACCTGGACCTGGCCATTAGAAGCGTCAGAGACCTTCTGGGACGAGAGGTGGATCAGCTCATTATCGATTCTGAAGAAGAGTATGACAAGATAATGGACTTCACTAAGAATTACTTCCCGAAGCTGGTCAATGATGTAAAGCTGTATGACGGGCACGAGCCGATATTTGATGCCTACGGCATAGAACTGGAGATACCTAAAGCTCTTGGAAGGCGCGTATGGCTGAAGTCCGGAGGCTATATTGTAATAGACCAGACAGAGGCGCTTACAGCCATTGACGTGAACACAGGCAAGTTTGTCGGTAAAGCTTCACTTGAAGATACAGTGCTCAAGACAAATCTTGAGGCGGTCAAGGAGATAGCATATCAGATAAGACTGAGAAATCTCGGCGGCATAATAATCGTCGACTTTATAGATCTTGAGAAGGAAGAGAACAGGGAGAAGCTCTTCAACGTCTTTCAGGATGCTGTCAACAAGGACAGGGCTAAATGCACTGTGCTTCACGTATCTGAGTTCGGCCTTATTGAGATGACGAGAAAAAGAGTGAGAGAGAGCCTCGGCAGAGTTCTGGCGCAGACATGCTCTTACTGTGAGGGCAAGGGTTTTGTTAAATCACCTATCACCGTCTGCTATGAGATATTCAGGGAACTGAGAAAGATCGGCTCCACAAAGAAGAACGGCAAGGTAGTTCTCACCGCCCACCCTCTTGTCGTAGACCTTATTTACGAAGAGGAGAGAGACGGCCTGGAGAATATAGAGAAGGAGAATAACCTCAAGATAATAGTCAAGGCTGACAAGAACTTCCACCAGGAGTACTACGAACTGGTCATCATTTAGTTCATTTCCAAATCCTGCCTCAAACCTGTCATAATAACTGAACTAACCTGCCTCAATAAGCTGTGATGGTACCTGCATATGAAGACCGAAGATAAGTTCAACATACTTAAAAGCAGCCTGAAAGAGCTGGAGAGCGTTATCATCGCCTTCTCCGGCGGTGTTGACAGCACCTTTCTTCTAAAGGCCGCCTCGATATCAGGCCTGAAGGATATACTTGCGGTAACCGCTGTATCCGACAGCATGCCTGAGGAGGAGCTATCCTTCACCAGAGAGATGGCGCTGGACCTCAGCATCCCTCACAGGATCATTACAACTGATGAGATGAGTGATGAAAATTACTCCAGCAATCCGCCTGACAGATGCTACTACTGCAAAAAAGAGCTCTTCAGCAAGTTGAAGAGAATAGCATTAGAAGAAGAATTCACATACATACTTGACGGAAGCAATGCGGATGACCTGAAGGACTGGCGCCCTGGAAAGCGCGCTGCAGAAGAGCTTGGTGTTAAGAGCCCTCTGTCAGATGCCGGGCTTACAAAGGATGAGGTAAGGCATCTCTCAAAAGAGCTTGCCCTTCCCACCTGGGACAAGCCTGCCGCGCCTTGCCTGTCATCACGTTTTCCATACGGTTCAACAATAACCACTGAGGCACTCAAGAGAGTCGGAAGTGCCGAGAGGTTTATTAAGAAGTTCGCTCTTAAAGATCTGAGGGTAAGAGACCATGGAGATATCGCACGGATAGAGGTGCTGCCTGAAGATTTCTCCATTATCTTTGACCCTGCGGTCAGGGATGAGATAGAGACATACCTGAGGTCTCTTGGGTATAAGCACATTACAGTTGACCTGCGAGGATTCAAGAGCGGCGGGTTTAATGAGTTTAATGAAATAGGAACAGAGGCACAAAGGCACAAAGGCACAGAGTAAAAGTAAAATATATTCATGCTAAACTTGCCTAATGCCTTAATGCTTTAACTTTGTGTCTGGTTTCAAAACTTTGTGCCTTTGTGCCTGGTCTTTAAACTTTGTGCCTGGTCTTTAAACTTTGTGCCTAGTCTTTAAAACTTTGTGCCTAATACTCAAACATGAATCAGGAAACATTTATAACAGAAGTATCAAAGTCTGTCAGATGCGGCACATGCAAGTCGCTCTGCCCTACCTACGCTGAATCACGAAACGAGTCGATGGGGGCAAGAGGCAGGGTCGCTATGCTCGGCGCCCTATGCAGTGAGGACCTCTCCCCTTCAAAGGCGCTTGCCGAGAGGATATTCAACTGCCTGCTCTGCGGTGCGTGCAAGGGGCTATGCCCTTTGGGTATTGATATACCTGAAGCAATATATCACGGCAGAAAGCTGCTGCAGCGCTCCCACAAAAAAGGCCGCCTTATAAAGACGGCTTTGAGATACTCTATAACAAAAATGGATACCGCCTTCTCAATACTGAGAGTCCTTCAGAATTTCTTTTATAAACCTCTTTATAATTCAGGGAAGCTACGCTATACACCACCCATCACCTCACACCCGTTCAAGAACGGCATGCAGGTTCACAAGACGACAAACAAGGTCGGCAGGGTAGCAATTTTCACGGGATGCTCAATAAACTACCTCTACCCCAACATGGGTGAGTCACTGATAAGGGTGCTCAACTCCAAAGGTTTCGAGGTCGTTGTATTTAAAAGAGAGGTATGCTGCGGCGCTCCCATAAGAGATGCAGGGCTTGAGGATGACGCAGAGCAGATGGCAGCCAGAAACCTTGATATCTTCAAGAAAGTAAGGGCCGATGCTGTGATAAGTATGTGCCCCACCTGCACCCTGGTGATACAGGAGCAGTATCCCAAACTCTACGGCGACACCATCCCCAACATGATGGATGTCAATGAATTTTTCATTAAGAACGGGATAACAGAAGGGCTTGAGATAACGCCCAGAGTAGTGACATACCATGATCCCTGCCATACCCGCTACGGAACGGGACTCACCAAAGAGCCGAGAGCGATCCTCAGAGGGATTGAGGGCCTGCAGTTTCAGGAGATGAAGAATGCTGATGAGTGCTGCGGATTCGGAGGTTTCTTCAGCCTTAACTACAAGGATATGTCGAGATCCATAGGAAGCAAGAAGTTTGAGAGCATCAACAATACCCTCGCTTCAACAGTTGTCACATCATGCCCCGGCTGTGTCATGCAGCTTGAGGACATCGGCAAAGCAGAAAGAAACAACATCAAGATCCGGCATATAGTTGAGATAGTTGATGAGGCTATGCATGGGTAGTTGTGCCGCGGTGCGGCAGTGCGGAAGAGCAACAGTTCAACAGCAAAACAAAACCACTATCATTAACCTCCCCCTACACCCTCCTTGGTTAAGAGGGGATTTATAATTCGCCCCTTTACAAGGGGAGACGTGTCTGCCTTCAGGCAGGCACAGAGGGGTGTAGTTGGTCTCTTCCTTTACTGTTGCTCTGTGGCACTCTCCTCTTTAATTAATATATTTCATAAAAGTTATTATAATTATGATTGTCCAAATCCTTAATAATTGATATACTCTGAAACACTCTAACTATTAAGTACCTATTAAATACAACTAAATTAAACGGAGGTGTTTTTATGCAGCGAAGAATGCTTTTCATTGTCAGTTTACTGGTTCTTGCAGGTATCGGTCTTTTCAGCGCATCATCATCTTACGCCATAATTTATGTAACAAGTACCCAGGGGGCGGATAACGTCAAGACGTGGCCGAATGATGCCACCGGCAGTCAGACTCCAACAAACAACATCGAAGGTGCCAATACTACATTGGATTATGCCAAGGAAGTAGCTTTTGATGATAACTGGATATATGTGGCCAATGCCATCAATGAAAGCATTGATGTGTTTCCGATAGACGCTGACGGCAATGTAGCACCAACCCGTTCCATCCAGGGCGGTAACACCACCATTGATGAGCTTTATGGGATAGCTGTTGATGCCGGCTGGATATATGTATCAGACCGCATAGGTAACAGCATTTTAGTCTTTCCCATAGGAGGTGACGGCAATTTAGCCCCTACCCGTTCCATTCAGGGCGGCAATACTACCATTGATAACACCAGAGGGATAGCTGTGGATACGAACTGGATCTACGCAGCAACTCAGGATGGTACAAATCTGCTTGTATTTCCCATAGGAGCTGACGGCAATGTAGCACCCACCCGGGCCATTGTGGGTGCTAACACTACCTTCAATCAGCCTTTGGGCGTAGCTATTGATGCCAGCTGGATCTATGTTGCTAATTACAATAATCACAGTATCGATGTATTTCCTATAGACGCTAACGGCGATGTAGCGCCCACCCGTTCTATTCAGGGCGACAATACTACCTTCCGTTTTATTCCCGGAGTAGCTGTGGACGGAACCTGGATATATGTGGTAAACCGAATGGAGAATAACATCCTCGTATTTCCAATAGACGCCGATGGTAATGTGGCACCTACCCGGACCATTCAGATAGGAACGCCTGTCGACTCCTACCCCGTGGGAATAGCTGTTTCTCAATCCAATGATAACCTTGCATATGTATTTTCACCCAAATCTGGAGATACATGTTCAAATTTCTCTTTAGGAGGTTATGTCAGATGCATTCTTAAGCCGGACGGGAATGTTGACTGCGCCGGATACAACGATGACGGTGCTGCTGAGGATTATACCGGGGAGGACGCAACAGGAGTCTCTCTGGGGAACTGGCACACATGCATTCTTACGTCAGACGGTAACGTGGACTGTTATGGAAGAAATGATGAAGACCAGGCTGGGGACTATACCGGTGAGGACGCAACAGGGGTATCTGCAGGAGGCGAACATACGTGCATTCTTAAATCAAATGGGAATGTAAGCTGTTATGGAAGGAATACATCTGATCAGACTGTAGCTTATACCGGGGAGGACGCAATAGGGGTCACTGCAGGAGGCGATCATACATGTATTCTTAAATCAAACAAAAATGTAGAGTGTTACGGAGCCGACTTTCAAGGCCAGGCTGCTGATTATACCGGAGAGGACGCAACAGGGGTATCTGCAGGCTCCACTCATACATGCGTTCTTAAGTCAGACGGAAATGTGGACTGTTACGGTGAGACTTCTTTTGGTAAATCTGCAGATTATACCGGAGGGGCCGCAGTAGGGGTCTCTGCTGGAGGCAATCATACATGTATTCTTAAGTCAAACGGAAATGTAAACTGTTATGGAGAAAATAATCATGGTCAATCTTTGGATTATACCGGTGGAGATGCCGTAGGTGTCACTGCAGGACTCTCTAACACATGTATTCTCAAGTCAGACGGGAATATGGACTGTTATGGATACAACGCTCAAGGTCAAGCTGCAGGTTATACCGGAGGTGATGCAGTATGCGGTAACATTGTCATTGATCCTGATGACCGTGATGGCGATGGGGTCCCAAATGATGATGATGACAGCCCTGATGATGCCACGATCGCCACACCCCCTACAGAGAACGGGAGCTTAATTATAGATACATCCGGTAATGCCGGCACTTCTCTGACAGATGTACTGGTAATGTCAGCTACAGATCCGAGCCTGAATCAGGAAGGCAAGCCAGGAAGCAGAGACTTCCCTGATGGACTTGTCTCTTTTGTTGTGAATGACGTCCCGGTTGGAGGAATCATCACTGTTGATGTAACCTACCCTTCTGAACTATCAAAAAAACCTCGCTATTACAAAGTGGATGGTGACGGTTATTACCGCTTTGACGGAGCAGAATTCAATGGCAATGTTGTTACCTTAACCCTTACTGACGGCGGTGCCGGGGATAGTGACGAGACTGAAAACGGCACTATAGTAGACCCGGGCGGGGCCAGTATTTCTACCGCTTCGGATTTAGAAGACGTCACCTGCTTCATAGCCACAGCAGCATACGGCAGTTTTATGGAGGATGAAGTTGTAACATTAAGAGATTTCAGGGATAAATACCTCCTCACAAACTCAGCAGGCAGAGAGTTTGTCAGGCTCTATTACAA
>PJEL010001727.1_pt1 | contig 21178 bp, 17 predicted proteins | sample 1853271 | NCBI WGS metagenome assembly PJEL01 (sample SAMN08108733, study PRJNA415343) | Invertebrate metagenome, whole genome shotgun sequencing project. | host: Globobulimina | place: Sweden: Gullmar Fjord | collected 2015-08
TTGTTTGATAGGAAATTATTTAAGAACCTCTTATAGAAATTGCGAGATTGGTTTATAAATTTTCTACGAATATCAGCAAATTTACTAGCATATTGTTTGCGACTTAGGAACTTTACAGCAATAAGTGGCACGACAGCAAGAGCCACAAACAAAGACGCAAGTAATATAAATATAATAGTGTAGGGTATACTTTTTATAAATTGTCCTACAATACCTGAGACTAGTAGCAATGGAGCAAATACTGCAATAGTGGTGGATGTGCCAGCCAGTAATGGAATATGGAATTCTCTAACGGTAGTTAGTGCTGCTTCTTCTTTGTCTATATCTTTTTTTCTTAATCTTAAATTAATACCCTCAGTTATAACAATCGCGGAATCCACAATAATACCAACAGCAAGTACAAGAGCAAAAAGACTAATAAAGTTGATAGAATTCCCAGAATAATACAGAGCAAAAAAAGCAAATAAGAATGAAAGTGGTATAGCAACTCCTGCTATAAGCGCCTCACGCCAACCTATTGCAATTGCAAGTACAAATATAACAAGTAATGTAGTTTGCAGACCACTACGCATAAGTGTAGAGAGATCATCCCACAGCAACTCACCTCTATCAAACATTACAAGAACTTCTGCAACCTCTAAGAGACCGCCACTTTCTTGCATTTCTGCTAATTTCTTCTGCAGTATATCTGTAGCTTTCGTTATGTCAGTATTTGAAGATTTATAAATATTAAGTAATATAGCTGGTTTGGCTACTACTCCACCGATACTGGTACGCGCGATGGTGTTGTTCTCAGCATAGGAGTCTTGTATTGTTGCCACGTCACGGAGGTACACTGGGCGACCAAGTGGAGCAGATATTACTATGTCGTGCAGATCATCTGGCACAGATAAGTCTCCAGCAAAACGCACGGGGAACTGGACAGTATCTGTCTTTACATTTCCAATTGGTATAGTTGCGTTGTTCGCAGATATTGCAGATATCACATTAAGTATATCTATACTGTGTCTAGCGAGTGCTTCTTTCTTCACAAGTACTCTCACCTCTCGCTCTGTAACTCCAGATAAATGCACAGTGGAGATACTTGGCATACGCTCTAAATCATCACGAACATCTTCTGCGATACGAAAGAGGATTTCTTGCGGTAAGTCTGCAGAGATTGTAGCAGTGATCACAGGCTCATCTGTGAGATCAATCTGCATAGTATTTGGATCCTCGGCCTCGGTTGGTAAATTTACCTTTGCCTGCTCCACTTCATCACGCAAGTCTTGCATTGATTTGTCCATATCAGCACTTGCTAAAAATTCTACAACTATTGAAGACACATTATCTGCAGATGTAGATGTTATACTTTTTACATTTTCTAAATTACTTCTTAGTGGTTTTTCAAGCTCGTTTGTTACCAACTTTTCTATATCCACTCCCGAACTCCCAGGCATTACGGTAGAAACAACCGCAATTGGTACTATAACCTCTGGTGATGATTCTTTAGGTATTACAAAAACACTAGCAAAACCAAATATTGTGAGTGATGCAATTATAAGTACACCGAATTGCTTTCTGCTTATAAAGAATGTCCAGAAATTGTACATATTATTTAATTTTTACATATTGCCCACTGTGCAAACCTCTAGCATCTGTTACTATTGCCAAATCAGCTTCCAGCCCAGATACAATAGTTACTAAATCTCCGTTTATTTTTCCAAGTTCTACATTGTTGGCTACAAGATAATTGTCTACAACAGAGAATACAATCACTTTATCTGCTTCAAATTTTACAGCTACAACAGGTATTTTAATATCAGTTACTGCTGTTGCTGATACATCTGTTGTGCGTGGTATATCTATATTCACACTTTGACCGTGTATTAAGTTGGTTGCTTGTTCGTTCAGTGCGATTCTTATTTGTATTTGCCCCAGTACTGGATTGATACCTGCAGCAATATTTGTAACAGTACCGTTGTAATCACCATCAACCACAACAATATCTCCTATAGAAAGCATCTCTGAATCAACGGCAGAGATGTATGTTAATATCTCTAAAGTATTCTCATTCGCTACTGTACCAACTGACTCATACATATTTACAAAGTCTCCTTTACTAATGGGTAGCGTTGTTAGTACTCCACTTATCGGTGTGCGAATTAATGTCTTCTCGTATATTGCATTTGCAGAGGCAAGCCCAGCGCGAGCAGTAGAGAGTCCAGCACGAGCAAGTGCGAGTGCGGCTTCAGAAGCTTCTATATCTTCGCTCCGCGCGCCACTTTGAGCTTGACTTTGATTTTCTTTTGCTACACTTAGTGCTGTTTCCGCCCTAGAAATTGAAGAACGAGCCACCGAGAGAGAAGACATAGCTGCGAGTATGGTAGTACGCGCAGATTCAGCAATTGTTTTATACTCCGCAAAAGTTGGAGTAAGTACAGTGGCACTTACTATACCACCATCAAGTGTAAGTAGTAGATTATCTAGAAAGATTTTAACTTCTCTTAGTTCATTCTCCGTTTTATCTAATTCATCTCTAATAGCATCAGAAGAGGTTAAATTGTACACTGCAAGCCCTGCTACCTCTTGGCGAGCGATAACACTACTAAGCATAAGACGCTTGTTTTCTGCTTGGAGTTTATTTGAATAATTCGTAGATTGGAAGTGAAGGTAAGGATTAGCACCACTTGGATTAACAAACATTGTGTCTGTACCGCGAAGTATACTACTGTCAACTGTAGCATATGTAGTATAAAGGCTGTTTTGTGTAGCTACTGTACTCTCGTTAAATGTATTTTGAGCATCTAACACACTGCTCTCCAAAATTGCCAATTGTTCAGATCGTGTTCCACTTAATACTTTGTTAAGTACAGCCGTAGCTTGTGCTACGCTTGCTTTTGCTGATTCTATTTGTGCTTGCGCAGCTTGTATACCTGCCGCCTCAGATGCATTAGAGATACTCGCTATGATTGAACCTGAGCTAACCCCATAGCCCGGCAGTGCAAAAACATTTGTAATTGTGCCAGCACTTTCTGCTCGTAAATCTGCCTCATTTAAAGACTGCACCGTACCTATGTAGTTCTTATGTTGCAAACCTTCTGAAAGCTCTACAGCACTTTCAACGGTAACACTTCGCAACTTTGCATCAGTATCTTGAGACTGACTCTCAACATCAGTTCTAACAGGTAGGTAAAATGCCATTGAAAAAGCTAGCAACGCCAATATCATAATACCGGCCACTATATAATACTTAAACCTCAATAAAAAATTAATCATAATATTTACACTCAACTTCTAAAATAAAATTAAACTATAGGATACCATAATTTTAATCTTTGTCAATTATCCTTATCAGTCCATAGGTGGTAAACTACAAGCAGTTATAAGATTAAATAAACAATATGGGCATAAAAGATTTTTTTATAAAAAAGGCTGTACAATCACAACTTAAGAATTTGCCAAAAGATCAGCAAGAAATGATTATGAAATTAGTCCAAGAGAATCCTGAACTATTCAAAAAAATTTCTACAGAGGTTAAAGCACTTACAAAAAGTGGTAAGAGTCAAACAGTTGCGATGATGGAAGTAATGAAGAAGTACCAAAACGAATTGCAAAAGGCAATGGGCGGACCCGTGCAACAGCAAAGACCTTTTTAATTAAAAATTATTCTATTCTTTGTAGCGACTACGGATAAAATAGTAATGAATGTTATTGGCAGAAAAATTTTAGAATTTGACTTAATGATAAATTTGTACTTTAACTATATTTGTTGTTGACTTTTTTCTCCAGTTTGATATAGTATGCAAAGTGTTCGACATAGGTTGCTTGCAACAGATGATGAACACTACGGTGTTCGTTTTTTATCAGCTTGCTGGTATGAAATGATCACCATGTAGGGTGTTTCTCCGGAAATACTCTACATGGTGCTCATTTTGGTCTTAAGGCTTTGCCTTATGGCTTATGTGACACCACTGAAAAGCACCACTGCGACTTGTCGTTGTGGCGTTTTTCATTTGGATTTAATCACTAAACATGAGTACAGTTTGAAATAAAAAATATGGATAAGGTGTAATTAGTATAGTTATAAAGTTTATTAAAATAATTTCTAACAGGATGAGTTTATCTATAGGAATAGTCGGATTACCAAATGTGGGTAAAAGTACCCTTTTTAACGCGCTAACAAAAAAGTCTGTACAGGCTGAGAACTTCCCATTTTGTACTATTGACCCATCTGTTGGAATTGTAGCAGTTCCAGACAAGAGATTAGATAATTTATCTCAACTGTCTAATTCAGAAAAAACAATACCGGCCGTTGTGGAATTTATAGATATCGCAGGACTTGTAGAGGGGGCCTCAAGTGGTGAAGGGCTTGGTAATCAATTCCTCGCTAATATACGCGAATGCGATGCTATAGCAGAGGTTGTTCGAGTTTTTGAAGATTCAAACATAACACATGTCCATGGTAAGGTAGACCCAAAGCGTGATATTGATGTTATAAATTTAGAGCTTGTGCTTGCAGATATGCAAACATTAGCAAAGCGTAGAGAAAGTTTAGAGAAAGATTTAAAACGAGGAGATAAAGAGGCCGTTGCACTTACAGAAGTATTAAATAAACTAACTCCTGTGCTTGAAGAGGGTAAACTTGCTAATACTGTGAAACTCACTGATCCAGAGCGTAAGCTTATAAATGGACTTAACTTGCTGACCGCAAAGCCTTTCATGTATATATTAAACAGAAAGTGCGATGCAACCAATAAAGATGATGTGTGTGAGTTTATGAGCTCTGCTGGTCTGGAGTATGTAGAGGTAGATGCAAATGTAGAAAATGAGATGAAGGATGTTGCAAAAGATGACGCGCAAGACTTTAGGCGCGAGTTTGGAGTATTGGAAAACGGAGTTGATGAGCTTATACAAAAGGGTTACGAATTACTCAACCTTATATCATTCTTTACAACAGGAGAGAAAGAGACTCGTGCTTGGACCATCAACAACGGTACCGCTGCACCAGAGGCTGGTGCCACAATACACAACGACTTCAAAGATAAATTTATACGCGCACAGGTTATCTCACAAGAGAAACTTTTAGAGGCTGGCAGTATTTCTGTTGCTCGCGAGAATGGTTGGGTACGCACAGAGGGTAAAGACTACATTGTAAAGGATGGAGATGTTATAGAATTCATGCACTCATAAAAACACCAAAAAAACACCCAAGTTGGACTTGGGTGTTTTTTATGTTGTATGTTATAATTAATTCAATGGCTAATAGGGATATTAAACTTAACGAAAGAGAAATCTACCATATATATAATAGAGGCGTAGATAAAAGAATTGTTTTTGAAGATAAACAAGATTTCTTTCAATTTTTAAAACGCATGAAGCTCTTTAATAATATTAATGCAAGAGGCGGTGTTAGAGAATATAGTTATAGAAAGCATAATCGTACAAATTATATTGATGATCCTAAACATTTAGTTGAAATTATTGCATTTTGTTTAAACCCAAATCATTTTCATTTAATTTTGAGACAGGTATCAGAAGATGGTATATCAAAGTTTATGCATAAACTAGGTACTGGGTATACAAAATATTTTAATCAAAAAAATAAACGCAGTGGAGCGTTATTTGGTGGCAATTTTAAATCTGTACATGTTGACTCTGATATATTCTTAAAACATTTAACTGCGTATGTGAATTTAAATTTTAAAGTCCATAATATTCCAATCAAGTCAAAGAACAAAAATCAACTTTTTAGAAGTAGCTGGTTAGAATATATAAAAGATATTGACTCAAATATTTGTAAGAAAGAATCAGTGCTAAATTTATTTAATTCTAAAAAGAGTTATGAAAAGTTCGCCAAAGAAAGTTTGCAAAATATTTTAACAAGCAGAGGTTATTTAGTAAATAAAAATACATTTCTAGAATTAGATTAGAATAGATAAAAACACCCAAGTAGGGCTTGGGTGTTTTAAGAGTGGTGTTAATTGTTTGCAAATCTTGTAATATGTTCTAATATATAAACATATTATTAAATGTGTGTATTATGGGAAAAGGCAATATACAAGTAGCTATAGTAATGGGATCAGATTCAGATCTTTTGGTAATGAGTAAGGCAGCACGCGAGCTTGATAAATTTGGAATAGGGCATGAGATGATTATTTGTTCTGCACACAGAACTCCAGAATATGCAAGTGAATACTCCCGCAGTGCAGCCTCGCGTGGTATTAAAGTAATAATAGCTGGTGCAGGGCTTGCGGCAGCCCTCCCTGGCACAATCGCAGCAGAATCAACTTTGCCAGTAATAGGTGTGCCACTTGGTGGTGGCGCGATGGACGGAATGGACGCTCTGCTAGCAATGACACAAATGCCACCTGGTGTACCGGTAGCCACAGTAGCACTTGGAGGTGCTAAGAACGCAGCAATACTTGCAGTTAGTATAATAAGTGTTGGCGACAAAAATATTAAGCAAAAGCTAGAAGATTACAAAAAAGATATGTCTCAAACCGTGATAAAAAAGTCTGAAAAGTTAGAAAAAGTCGGTTATGAGCAGTATTTAAAAGAAATGTAATATTACTTAATATGCAAAAGGGTAATCTAATAAATGAAGGCAAGACAAAAATAATCTTTGAGGCACAAGACAGTGATTCAATGGCGATTATAGAGTATAAAAATTCAATAACTGCTTTTGATAATCCTGATTTTACACAAGAATTTGACACAAAGGCGAAGCACTCTAATATAACCACATGCAGAATTTTTGAAATACTAAAAGCTACTGGTATCCAAGTAGCTTATGAAAAGCAACTGTCAGAAACATCATTCTTAGCACCAAAATGTAATATGATACCACTTGAGGTAGTTGCTCGTAGATATGCGGTTGGTAGTTATCTAAATAGACATCCAGAATTAAAAAAACCAGAAGGTGAAGATCCATATCGTTTTGATGATATAAAAGTAGAGTTCTTTCTAAAAACATCAGGTGGTAAGCTTGAAGATGTGGGCGGTAATATTATCGTTGACGGGTTGGACACAAAAGCTGGCGAAGAAGATCCATTTATAGAGAATCCGAGCGAAGAAGTCTGGAACTTAAAACATCCAAAGAAGCAAGCTCTGGACGAAGGTTCTGATCTTGGAAAACAAGTAAACGCAAGCGACATGCTACTTGGAGACTCTTCAGTTGAGCAAATAGCTCAAATAACAAAAGAAACCTTCCAAGCTCTGGAGAATTACTGGAGCAGGCACGATTTTAAACTTATAGACTTCAAAATAGAGTTTGGGATTACAAAGGCAGGTGAATTAGTAGTTGCAGATGTAATAGATAACGATTCATGGCGGTTACGCAACAAGAATTGGGAGGACATAAGCAAGCAATCATTCCGTGATGGAGAAAGTATAGATAAAATCGCAGACAAATACGAATTAGTAGCTAATTTACTAGATAATAAATAATTATGAATACATTAAAAACAACTCCAAAATATTTCTTTATGTGGTTTGGAGCAATAATCACACTTTATTTAAGCGTTGGTAGTTTTAGTACGCTACTCTTCGCACTTATAAACGAGCTGTTTGCTGGTTCTGGCATCTCTGGTTACAGCATGTATACCAGTGGTATGACTATCGCTGTTGCATGTCTTATTATCGTCTTTCCGCTCTATATCATACTAATGCGCATTGTAAATCAGATGCTACGCAAAAACTCGGAGCTTAAAAATCTCTGGATACGAAGATGGGCAGTGTATTTGACTATCTTCCTTGCAGGTCTAGGTATTACGATTGACCTCGTTGTGCTTGTGTACACATTCCTCTCGGGCGAGGAACTAACCGCTGCCTTCCTACTTAAGGTACTTGCAATACTTATTATCTTTGGTGCTGTATTCTCCTATTATTTGCTTGATATACGAGGATATTGGGAGAATAATGAAAAGATGTCAAAACTGTTTAGTGCATTCGTATCTATAATTGTTATCGCTTCTATCATATGTGGGTTCCTTATTATGGGGACACCAGCAACACAGCGTAAAATTCGTGATGATAAAACACGCATTAGAGATTTGGGGAGTATCCAACTAAAAATTGCAAATTATTACAATTCTAAAGAAGAAATACCGCAAGAACTTGCAAGCTTAAACGATGCTCTCGCAGATCATTATATCAAGCACGATCCAGCAACTGGTGAATCATATGGCTACAGTAAAATAGACGATACTACATTCAAAATTTGTGCCACATTTGAGCTTGATAGTCCAGTAGTAGACACAGAGAAAGCAGATATGAGTGATTGGCGCGTGCGTGAAATACAGAAGGAAACGGAGCAATGGAACCATAGTGCAGAGCGTACTTGTTTTGAACGAAAAGTAGACGAAGACATATACGGCATAAAACCAATGCGTTTGGTTGACTAGAGATGGATAAATACAATCATAAAAAAATAGAAAATAAGTGGCAGAATGTTTGGGAGAAAGAGCAACCATGGAAAGTAGAAATAAACAACAATGCTAAGAAATTCTATGGTCTTATAGAATTCCCTTACCCATCTGGAGCTGGGCTACATGTAGGTCATGTAAGGAGCAATACCGCAATGGATATAATTGCGCGCAAAAGGCGTACTGAAGGGTATAATGTGCTTTACCCAATAGGTTGGGATGCTTTTGGTTTGCCGACAGAGAACTATGCAATAAAGACAGGCATACACCCACGCGAAGTAACAAAACAAAATACTGATACATTCCGTGCGCAACTTAAAAAGATTGGTTTTTCTTTTGATTGGTCCCGCGAGATAAACACAACCGACCCAAATTATTATAAATGGACGCAGTGGATTTTCTTACAATTACTTAAAAAAGGTCTCGCTTATAAGGCAAAGATGCCTATTAACTGGTGTTTGTCTTGTAAAATTGGACTGGCAAATGAGGAGGTTGTAGACGGAGTATGTGAGCGTTGCGGTGGAGAGGTAGAGAAGCGTGAGAAAGAGCAATGGATGCTAGCAATTACAAAGTATGCTGATAGGTTAGATAAAGATTTGGATGATGTAGACTTTTTAGAGAAAATCAAAACTCAACAAAGGAACTGGATAGGGAAGAGTGAGGGAGCAGAAATAGAGTTTAAAATTAAAAATAAAGAATTAGGGATTAAAGTATTCTCAACAAGACCTGATACGCTGTTTGGCTCTACTTACTTGGTTTTAGCACCAGAACACGACCTGCTAAAGAATAACAAACTAGAAATTAAGAACCGCGATGAAGTTACGAAATATATTGCAGAAGCGAGAAAGAAAAAGGATATAGATAGAACCGCGGAAGGTAAAGAGAAGACAGGTGTGGAGCTAAAAGGAGCAAAAGCTATTAACCCAGCTAACAATGATGAGATTCCGATTTTTATAGCGGATTATGTACTTCCACATTATGGTACAGGGGCAATTATGGCAGTACCTGCACATGACCAGAGGGATTTTGAATTTGCTAAGAAATTTAACCTACCAGTTAAAGAAGTTATCGCACCGTATTTTAAAAGTACTGAAGGAAAGGATGCGGTTCGAGAAGGTGCTCCTGTGGTAGAACGCGATGCCATAACAGCAATTGTAAAACATTGGAAAGAAGATAAGTACATAATACTTAAGTGGAAAAAAGTGGATTGGTATACTTTTATTACTGGTGGCATAGAAGACGGACAGACTCCTGAAGAGGCTGCCAAGATAGAAGTACTAGAGGAGACTGGATATAAAAACTTAAAATTAATAAAGGAGCTCAGTAGACATGAACCACGCTTTTATCATGTACCTAAAAAAGAAAATCGTGTCGGTCATTTCCAAAATTTCTATTTTCAACTTGAAAATGATCAGCAAGAAGAAATAGAAAAAGATGAAAAAGAAAAACATGATGTGCTTTGGATGGAAGCAAAAGAATTTGAGACTCTTTTAACCTCCACTGGACATCTATTTTTATGGGATGAAATTAAAAATGGATCCTCTCCACATGTGGGTGACGGGGCTTTGGTTGATTCTGGCGAATTTAACGGATTAGACAGCGAAGATGCAAAGAAGGCGATTACGGAATTTGTAGGTGGTGAGATGAAGGCAACTTATAAACTACGAGATTGGGTATTCTCTCGCCAGAGGTATTGGGGTGAGCCTATACCTGTTGTACATTGCAGTAAGTGTGGGACTGTACCACTGCCAGAGAGTGAGTTGCCACTCCAGTTGCCAGTTGTAGAGAAGTATGATCTGGCAGACAGTGGTGAATCTCCACTTGCAACAATAACCGACTGGGTAAATACTAAATGCCCTACATGTGCCAGTGATGCCAGGCGCGAGACAGACACAATGCCTAACTGGGCTGGCTCAAGTTGGTACTTCTTACGCTACTGCGATCCACGCAATAGCGAAGCTTTTGCTAGTAAAGAATCTTTAAAATATTGGACTCCAATAAACTGGTACAATGGTGGTATGGAGCATACTACTCTCCACCTGCTATACAGTCGTTTTTGGCATAAATTTCTTTTTGACATCGGTGCAGTGCCTACACATGAGCCGTATAGTAAGCGCACAAGCCATGGTATGATCTTAGCAGAGGATGGACGCAAAATGAGCAAAAGTCTAGGTAATGTAATAAACCCAGACGAAGTAATAAAGAGCGTAGGAGCAGATACACTGCGTGTGTATGAGATGTTTATGGGGCCATTTGACCAGTCAATAAACTGGAGTACAAATGCTATGGTGGGTACGCGTCGCTGGTTAGAGCGTGTATGGCGATTACAAACCAAACTCAAAACACGGCGTGTTATGAGTTTGGAGGGTGAGTTGCATAAACTTATTAAAAAGGTTACAGATGATATAGAAAATATGAAGTTCAACACCGCAATTGCAGCGATGATGAGTTTTACTAACTTGGCAGAGAAAGAAGGGATTGCAAATGAACAGTATAAACTCTTTCTCCAACTCCTTGCACCTTTCGCTCCGCATATTACAGAAGAACTTTGGCAGAGGTACTCGGGAGAGGTCGTTCCTCAGCTTGCGGAACAAAGTGGAGCAATGGGAGGTGCGACCTCGTTGTTAAGCGTACACACGCAACAATGGCCAGAATACGATATTAGTAAACTAAGAGACGATACAGTAACAATCGCCGTACAGGTAAATAGTAAAGTACGAGCGGAGCTTGAGACCCTAGTAGATGCCGATCAAGACACACTTAAATCTCAGGCACTTGCGATACCACAAGTACAAAAGTGGCTCGCTGGACACAAGCCAAAAAAGATAATAATCGTACCAAATAAAATCATAAATATAGTTATTTAAGTGGACATCAAAACCAGTCAAACATATTTTTTATATAAGCAAACCAACTCCAAATAGTATTATCAATACCTGGTTTTGCATATGATGTATCTTCATCCGTTTTTATACGATACATATTCCCGTTTTGTTGTACTTCATCACTACTTGTAACTGATGTACCGAAAAACTTTCTAAAAAAATTACGCAAGTCAGATTTCGTATCTGTTGCACTAGCAAATGTTGCAAACAACTCCGTGATAAGTGTGCCGAGAGAGAATGTTGTCTTAACATTACCAATCTCATTACCATCCTCATCTATACGCACAGTAAATGCAACAATGCCTGTAACCTTCTTGGCCATGGAATCATAAGTATTAAATATTACACTGCGTAACTCCTCTTCAATATTCTCATATCCGCGTGCCTCCATTTCTCCTCTTATGTGTGCAAGAGTTAGCATTTGTTGAGGTATAGGCATAATGCGCATCAATTCCAATTCAAGGCTAGCATCTACAGGTAAGAATTTAGCACTAGTCGTAATGTTTATCTTACCCATGGAGGCATCTTCTACTGATTTTTGTAAACCGGTAACTCCTGAAAGTTCCTTAGAAATATCTAGTGCGGCTTCAATAAACTCGGTTGGTATTAGCTCGCCATTTTTACCTATTGTATATTCCGGTGTTGTTGATGCAAATTCTATACCAGCAGACAGAGCATCACCACCATAAATTTCACGAACAATTATATCAAAAGGTGTCAGAGGTGTTTTTGATATTCCGGACATATCTATTTTTTGGTGTGGTATTCTGCTCGCAATGTTTATAAATGCTTTTGTAACTTCGCCCCAATCTGCCTCAGAATCTAACAATCCACCAACGGGCATGAAAACCATTTTGCCATCTTTATTTTTAATACCAATCTTCCTTTTACCGTCATCATCAATTTCTATTGTTACGAACTTCCCTTCGTCTTTCTCATATATGTCTACAGTCTTATTGTCTTGGCTTGTAACATATCCATATGTACCACTACTGTCTACAGTTGCAGTACCTCCCGTTTGCACTAAGGTTTGTAACCAACTCGGTACTTCTGCTACTTCTCCAGTGTCATCATCTGGAGCTTCTACTGTAAAACTGCCATCATCTCCTGTAAGCACATCCGGTAGAGTTGCATTTTGTACGGATGTGCTACGAGCGGCTATATCTTCAAATATTTTATCCAAGTCCTCTTCTGATACACCATAAGCGGAAATCCTACCAGATCCATCAGTCCTAAATGTCATGTCTGAAGTGTATGAGTTATTATCTCTATATGGCATTTCATAATTATCATAAAATGAAACTTTAGGGTTATCGCCATCTTGAGAAGAATTACCAGACCCGTTATTTGTATAGTGCGGTGGCATGTACTCAGATTCTGGGTTAAAAAATGCGCTTACTTTTGCAAAAAATGAATCGTCTATAGCTAGAGACTCGTCTGTGTAAGAAGTGTTGGAGTTAGTATCTTGACCATTTACACCAGTATTTGAATCTTGATTATTCCCAGAGCCGTAACCACCATGTTTATATGTTGGTTCGGTTGGCGCGTCTAGTTGTGGGTTTGTTGGAGTAGTGGAAAAAGAATCAACAGTATTATCATCCGAAATACTTGGGAAAGTGAGGAGTTGATATTTATTATCGTTTGTAATATTTGGAGTAGTAATTTCTTGTTTATTATCATCATTCGTGGCACTTGGAGTAGTGACTTCTTGTTTATTATCATTATTCGGGACACTTGGAGTAGTGATTTCTTGATATGAACCACTGCCAGTATTAGAAGCATCTGGTGGACCATCACTACCACCTCCAGTGTAACCGTCTAGACTAGCTACCTTAATCAAACTTTGTTTACATTCAACTATTTCGGAGTCAAATGTTTTATCTAATTTGTTTAATAGTTCATCAATAGTAGTATAACCAGTATCAATTTTGTCACCATAAATATTGTCTCCAGTATTAGTAAGAGCAACAAGAGGAACAGCAATATTTTGCAATTTGTCCACAAAGGCAAAAATTTTATCTGAAGTAAAAAAGACACCAACATTCGTATTTGTTTGTTGTGGTGGAGTGTAAATTTCCTCTTGTTGCGGTGGAGTGTTAATTTCTTCATCATTTCGCTTTTGTATGTCCCCATAATTACAGGTTTTAAATATTTCTGCTTGTTCTTTAGGACAGCCTATTATATCTACTTCTTTTTTTGCATCTTCCTTTGACATTCCTTTTGCCTTTTGGAGATATGCGGATGCTCCGTCTTGCAACTGTTCTTCAGAATAAGCACCAGTAGTAGGGCAATATAATGCATCATCCCATGTAGGTATATTTGATTGAGTACTTCCAATATATACATCAAATGGACCTTTGCAATCTTCTTTATAATTTAAAATCACTTTGATAGAGACATCACTGCCATTTAAACACCAATAAGAATATGCTGATACATAAAACGGAGAGGCAAAAAAGATTGCAACAGTAATAATTGTTATACTAAACTTCTTATACATATTAAAGTTAATTCTAACCCTATCACAACAAAAAGCAATAGAGTTTTTAACATTTTACTTATATTTGATACAAATTAAAATATTCACACTTTTTATTGTACAAATGCGCAACATATAGTGCATATTATACAAATATCTACAGAGAACACATAAAAGTTATCCACAACTATGCATATTAAAACTTGCAAAATAGGTAAATATATGTTATAATTAATGCAAGGTCTTTGATACTAACCTAATGAAAGGAGAGTCCAATGAAAGGACTGTTGAGAATCAAAGCTTTGTTGTTCATTATTTTGGTGATCTGTTATGTCACTGGTGCTACAGCTCAAGATCGAGACTGTGTATGGCATCAAGCAACAACAGTTTGCAGAAACAATAGCGTAAATACCTGTCTAAAACTAGGAGCGCTTGACAGGTTCTATGTCTGCACAAATGAACAAGCGAAAGTGGATCATTTGGCCGTATATACCTCAAAAATCACTGACACGGAGGTCCTTAAGCAATTGGATGAAATTGTACGAAAAGGTAAAAAATAACTTATCATTTCAAAAAAAAGCCAGTCCGGTCATTGTGATGAAGAGCCTTGGGAGTGAAGATTTGGAATATGCACAGCGCGTACCCAAATCTTCCTCCTGCCCAATCCATACACAATATTCTAACAAAACACGGACACCCAATGTCCATTTTTAATTCCAACACTCTCAACAAAACACCAAAACCTTTAAAAACACCCAAGTAGGGCTTGGGTGTTTTTTTAGTGTTTGTTTTTATGTACAAAACACGAATGTACTAACACCCAAGTCCAACTTGGGTGTTTTCAGTTGATTTTTCTATTCTTTCCTTTTATTAAGAATATGCTGATACTTGAAACGGAGAGGCAAAAAAGACCGCAACAGTAATAATTGTTATACTAAACTTCTTATCCATATTAAGGTTAATTCTAACTCTATTTCAACAAAAAGCAACAGAGTTCTCAACATTTTACTTATATTTGATACAAATTAAATTATGCACATTTTTATTGTATACATGCGCAACATATAGTGCATATTATACAAATATCTACAGAAAACACATAGAAGTTATCCACAACAAACTATATCAACACTTGCAAAATAGGTAAATATGTGTTATTATGTACAAAGCCTTAAAAAATGATCATGGAGATCAACATGAAAGCTCTAATTCCGCTTATACTCGTACTGTTAATTCACAGTCCAACTAAACCAGTTGCTGATGAAGTAACACAACTAATTGAGGAAGCGAGCAAAAAAGCAGCGCAGATTGATTGTACAAAAAGGCATGGTAAGGTCGCCAAATTTGCAACCGTAGTTGCAATCCTCAAGTTAGAAGACGATGAGAACTGGCTTGCGTTTCATGTTGAAACGTTTTGTCACAAAAATAAGCCTCCGCACCAACTCCCAAAGATATCATCCAAATAGATGATTAGGGTTAGCCAGACAGGATAGGGGAAGAAACAAAGGTTGCTTTGTTTCTTCCCCTCCCAACATTTTACCCAACCAAACAACGGACACACAATGTCCGTTATTTTAATTCCAACACTCCCAACAAAACACCAAAACCTTTAAAAAACACCCAAGTTGGACTTGGGTGTTTTTTAGTGTTTGTTTTTATATACAAAACGCGAATATACTAACACCCAAGTCCAACTTGGGTGTTTTCAGTTGATTTTTCTATTCTTTCCTTTTATTAAGAATATGCTGATACTTGAAACGGAGAGGCAAATAAGACCGCAACAGTAATAATTGTTATACTAACCTTCTTATACATATTAAGGTTAATTCTAACTCTATCACAACAAAAAGCAATACAGTTTTTAACATTTTACTTATATTTGATACATATCAAAATATTCACACTTCTTATTGTACAAATGTGCAACATATTCCATATATTATACAAATATCTACAGAAAAAACATAAAAGTTATCCACAGCCAAGCATATTAAAACTTGCAAAATTGATAAATATGTGGTATAAAATAATTATCTCTATCTTTTCTGTAACCTTAGGAGGTAGTTGTGATGAAGATTAAGAGTATTACTGTTATGATTGCACTGTTGTGCGTACCTAGCAGTGGTAGCGTGGCAGATACTGCTACTGTAACAGGAAAGCAAGCGGAGCTTGCGATGATTTTTGTCGTCGAAAATTTTTGTAATAAAAAAATTCCATATGGTAAGAGATTATCATCTCTTAAAATGGAAATTGAGGCAAAAACATACGACGGTAAACTTGGAGCATCGAAATTCGATTTCAAGTGTAGGGTTAGCAATAATAATGTAGAGCCTGCACATGTCCCCAAGAAGTAAACATCGGGAGGGGGAGCAAAGGTTGCTTTGTTTCTTCCCCTCCCGACATCTTTCCCAACCAAACAACGGACATTTCGCATCCGTTATTTTTATTTTAATTCCAACACTCTCAACAAAACACTAAAACCTTTAAAAACACCTAAGTCCAACTTAGGTGTTTTAAGTTGATTTTTCTATTCTTTCCTTTTTATTCTATTTTTTTATATTCTTTCTTTATTTGTACCAGTGTACTAGTACATAATAATAAAAAACATTTTGTATATTTTAGAAACTACAAAACTTTTCAACATTTTATTCAGTTTGTGTAAAATGCGACTTTACACAAACTACTCTTAGAATAAGACAACAGATAGAACGACACCCGATGTCGTTCTATTAAATCATGGGCGATTGTTAGTGCTTTTCGCTAGGAGGCTCCTGGCTTGTTTAGGGGTTGCAATTATTTCTTGAAGTTGGGGTACAAACATTTGCAGAATATAAAAATATGTGCTACAAAGAACTGGTAGTTTTGATTTTTAACTCTCAAAAACCTGAAAGGGGGATCCCATGAAAAACCTGATCAAAACCTTACTGTTCTTTCCTGTTCTATTCTTAACTTTTGGTTCTGCATTCACCATTGACACCGCCGATGGTAAAGATGCGCCGATAATCATGACGAGGATCGGTTGCATAAAAAAAACAGCTTGCGTTCCATATGGTGAAGGTGGGCTTTTAATGCTAAACGGCGACATCCTTCCACTTGTTTTCAGTAAAAAGGTCAGCGATATTGAGACAATACGCAGACTCAATAAAACCATGCAGGTATATGGGCAGTGGTCAGAATGGTGGGAAATAAAACTGGTCTGTTCAAATGGCAGTGTCTGTGTTCGTGACGGAGATAGCGGAGTCTACGTTCTTTTCGGCACCTTTACACCGCATATTGTAGCAACAATCGAAGACGAAAAAACAATAAGAAAATTCTACGATTTGATGTTGCAAAAACATCAGAGAGAAAAAAATAACTCAAGTGCCCTAAAAGATACATAGATGGCCTGAGCATAGGAATGGAGAAGATTTGGAACATGCACAGTGCATATCCAAATCTTCCTCCCCACCAACGCATTTACACAACATATTATTTAACCAAACAACGGACATTTCGCATCCGTTATTTTTATTTTAATTCCAACACTCTCAACAAAACACCAAAACCTTTAAAAACACCAAAGTCGGGCTTGGGTGTTTTTTTAGTTGACTTTTTTTGAAAATTTGTTATCCTTGTTATGTAAACAATAGGTTTACCGGATTTTAATCAAAGCTCGCCTTGTGCGGGCTTTTGACATCTATCTATTTATCTAAGAACCTATCCATATCTAAGCGTGATGCGAAATCATCCGCATATACTATTTGGTTATTTCCATTGCTAAAGAATCATTTTTTGATAATGGTTTAACTTTGGGTTAGAATAAGAAGAAATTGTTGTCATTTTATGAACTCACATATTACCACAAAATCACAGAAAAAAATTAAAGTCGTAGCTGTTTCTGGCGGATTTGATCCTGTACACATTGGGCATGTGCGCATGTTTAAAGAGGCAAAGAAGCTCGGCACACATTTGGTTGTGATATTGAATTCTGACGAATGGCTTATGTGTAAAAAGGGATTTTCTTTTATGCCACAAGAAGAGCGGGCAGAACTCATAAAAAGTTTTGAAGATGTGGATGATGTGTATACACACCAAAAGATGATGGGGGATATGAGTGTATGCAGTGTACTTATAGATTACAAGATGAAAATCAATAATAGAAAATACTCGATAAATGTTTTTGCTAATGGCGGTGACATAAAAAACAAAACAGACATACCAGAGGCAAATATATGTAATGAAGCTAATATAGAAATGGTTTTTAATGTAGGAAGAGGTGGGAAGATCCAATCCAGCTCATGGCTGACAAATAAATTAATAAAAAGGTAACGTCATTAAATATTCTTGTTTTGTAGTGATACATCTTATATCAATAATTAATAACATAATTTTACCATTTAGGTTGTACGAGTTTTTGGTCATGTATTGCATTGATTATCTGCTTTATGATACCATGGAAATTAATTAAGTATCACAGTATTTTTATATTATTTTACTTAAAATAAAACCAATCAGTCAAAGAGCTTTATTATATGAAAACAAAAATAATTCTTGCCACAAGACACCTAGAAGATAAAGATAACTTATTGAAATATGGATTGGATACTCCACTGAAAAGCAGTCAGAAAAATAATACATTTAAATTAACCGAAACACTTGCCGTAGTGTGCAAAGAAAAAAGTGTTAACAATGTTGATATATACAGCTCAACATCTAAACGCTGTATGCAAACGAGTAAGTTATTGAAAAAAAATATACAAAAAAACAATGATAATCTCAATATTAATATAAATCCAGATAAAAGGATACGAGCACTAGAGAAAGGTGATTTAATTTTAACAGAATTATCATATGTTGATGGAGAAGAATTTAAACCATTAATGCGTGCACAAGAAATTTTTTGGGAACAGTCGTTTAAATTTGGCAACTATACATACAAGTTTGGTGATCCACTAAAAAAATCAAAAAACAAGTACCATTACCCTGAATTAAATGGTGTATTCTCTAAATACGGTGAATGTTATGCAGAATTCGCCATTCGTAATTATGATTTTTTATATGATTTGAGCAAGAATGGATCACTCTATTATAATAATATACAACCAACTTTGATTACACATTCAACATCACTGGGTCTTATGATAGAAATTGCCAAGATTGCCAAACTTATATCCAAAAATTTTACATTGGACACTGAATCCAGATCGTTATCTAAAATGACACAGCAATATTATGAGAAAATTATAAAAAATAAAACTAGTAAAATACTTGCTGGAGAAAGCGTGTTGTTGGATTTTAGAATATTATTTAAACCAAATATTTCTGAAATTCTTATCAAAGAAAGAGATAGGTTACTTGCCCTACTTTGAGATTTTTTTATTAACAAGGTAAGTTTTGATAAGTTTTTTTGCGTGATTTGTTTTCACATGTGTTAACCATTCATGGGACGGTATTGTGTCTTTGCTAGTTATTATGTGTACAATGTCTCCATTATGTAGCTTAGTGATAATAGGACTAATTTGACCGTTGATTTTTACAGTAGAGATACCGTGCCCAATATGTGGATGTATGGCATATGCAAAATCTATAGCAACAGAGTCTATCGGTAAGTCTATTACACTTCCATTGGTAGTAAAAACAAAAATTCTGTGAGAGAAAAAATCACTCTTTATCGTCTCTATATAATTATCAGGCTTTAGTGTATTGTCTGTTTCTACAATACTTTTTATCCACTCAGGTACAATTTTTGGATTTTGTGTTGAGTGTGACTTATGTCGTGCCGACATGAAGCATTTTATCCACTCAATACCTCTATTTAGATTAACACACTCTTCGTTCACTGTGTTTAATTGTGAGATGATACCGTATTGTGCATTTTTATGTATATCTTCAGTACGAATTTGAATTTCAAGAAGATAATTATCTCTTGTGTGGATTGTTGTGTGGATGCTCTGATAACCATTTGGTTTTGGGAAGGTAATGTAATCTTTAATGCGACCCGGCATCGGCTTCCACCCAGAATGAACAATACCCATAACTGTATAACAATCTGCAATAGTTGGCACGATAATGCGAAGTGCCAATATGTCACAAATTTGATTTACATCTCCGCCCTTGCGATTTAACTTTTTGAAAAAACTATACAGACCCTTGACGCGAGTTTCCGTATGAAAGTTTTTTATACCGTGTTTTGATATTTTTTCCTTGATTGACTTTTGTACTTTGTCCAATTTTTTTATGTAATTACCGCCAGCTATTTTGAACAGATGTTTTGTTTTCTTATATTCTTCTGGATACGCGAACGGGAATGCCGCATCTTCCAATTTAGACCTTATAACACTCGCACCCAACCTATTTGCTATGGGTGCGTATATTTCCAGAGTTTCGATTGCAATGCGAACATTTTTTTCTTTTGGTATATGTTTGAAAGTATATGCGTTATGGAGTCGATCAAGAAGTTTTATTATTATCACCCGTACATCCTTTGCTGCGGCAACAAACAACTTACGCAAACTTTCGGCTGAGCGTTTTGCACCACGATAACGCACTATGCTCAGTTTTGTAACACCGTCCACTAAATGTCTCACATCAGAGCCAAATTTTTCTTCTATTACCTCTATTGAGATGTTGGCATCTTCAACTGTATCATGAAGTAAACCTGCTGCAATAGTGTACGCATCCATACCAACTTCGGCAATGTACATTGCAACAATTGCTGGGTGTATGAAGAATGGTTCACCAGTGGCACGCTTTTGCCCTTTGTGTGCTTTTTTTGAAAATTTATATGCATTTCTAACCAGCTCAATATCCTTAGCTTTTTTAGATAGCATCAATGAGAGTATTTTTTCAATCGTAGGCACTTGATGTTGATTAATCATAATCATATAATACAGTGCGTAGAAATTATTTACAAATAAACTATTAACATGAATCTCATCAGCATACCAGTTCCTGTCTCAGAAGTTTTGGATCGTATTTCCATACTTAAAATTAAATTAAAAAAAATAAAAACTCCTGTTAAAGTTAAAAATATACAAAAAGAACTCGGGCTATTACAGAAGATAAAGAATGAACATGTTCCTAATTCAAAAAAAATTAATGCTTTATATAAACGATTAGAAGATGTAAATCTTTTAATGTGGGAGCAGTTAGATGAGTGGTTTGAATATAGAAAAAATGAAAAAATTGATATTAATCTTGCAAAATTGCTTAATTCCGTACAAATTGAAAATAATGAGATACGTTTTCCAATAAAGCGTGAGATTGACAAATTATTACAATCAACAATTTTGGAAGAAAAGTCATATTTACCTGATGAAAGCTCCTAAACAACACTTGCTTGAATATGAAATACTAAATAATGCACTTAAGAATGTGCTAATTTTGCATAAGACAGATAGGTCGTACATCGGAGATTTGTTGAGACATGC
>PJEL010001728.1_pt1 | contig 21171 bp, 18 predicted proteins | sample 1853271 | NCBI WGS metagenome assembly PJEL01 (sample SAMN08108733, study PRJNA415343) | Invertebrate metagenome, whole genome shotgun sequencing project. | host: Globobulimina | place: Sweden: Gullmar Fjord | collected 2015-08
CCATTCGTTGCAGGGATTTCGCCACGACCCACAGCTCGGCCTTCTTGGCGTTGTCAGCGACGAGCATCTCGGTCATCACGGCGTCGCTCGCGTCGCAGAGTCGGATGTGGATGTGGTTGGTCGTGCAGTACCACTCGATCCGCTCTCCGCTCTCGGGGTGAACCAGACGGCGCGGGATCTTCCACGCAAAGTCCGTCTCCGCGACATCGACGGCCGCCCGGAGCGTTTCCCCCAGCTCGTCCAGAGGCAGCACCCTCACGATCTGACTGAGCTGGAGCAAAAAACGCTGCTCGTCGTGTCCGATGAGGGAACGCCAGAGGTAGTCATACCCCCTCGGGTAGGGGTGACCGAGGGAGTCACAGAGCAGCGCAAAACCCACCGTGGCGACGATGAGACGGGAGAGCAGGAAGTCATCCTGTGCGGCCAGGGTATCGGCGAGCTCGCGCAGGCTTGCCATGCCCGCGGTGCCTGCGTCGAGAACCAGCGAGAAGGCCTGTTCCGCACCAAAGAGGTCTCGCCCGGGTCGCGCCGCCAGCTGGGAATGACAAGCCGCGAGCTGGATGAGCTGCTCGCGGCTGGCGTACGGTGCCAGATCATCGCGTACGGGGCTCCACACCTCGAAGTTCACCGGCGCGGCGACGGCGGCCTCGACAAGGGCCGGGCGCCACTCGGACTCCGGCCAGGCACCGCGGATGGCACCGAGCTCCCAGGTGTAGAAGACCTTCAGGTTGTCCCTGTCGTCGAACTCCAGCTGGCGCACACAGTGGTCGGCGAGGAGTCCCAGGATGTCGTCACCGAGCCCATGGCGACCGACGTAGCCCAGCCGCAGCATCGCGCTCGAGAGGGTCGTGCGCAGCAGCGGTCCGAGCTGGGAAACTACGTCAATCAGTGGCTTCCAAGGCCCGTTACCCGCGACCAGCAGAGCCTCGAGACTGACACACCAACCGGCCGGCCATCCGTCTCCGCGCCAGGGCTTCTCGAGGTCGTGCCCGTCGAGCTGAGCGTCCAAGCTGAGGAACAGCGCCGCGAGATCGTCGGCACCTAAGGGCGGGTGTTTTCGGCACAGCTTCTCGAGGCCGGCCATATCGAGGTTGTCAAACCGCAAGCTCTGTTCTCCTTGGGCCGGCGCACCGGCTGCATTCATGGATTGTCGTAGCCAGCGGCCCACGCGGCGACGTTGTACATGACCTGCTGAATATTGGGATTCGAGGCCCGATACTCTGGAAACGCCGTCATGGCGACTCCCCTCCAGTTGCCGTTGTCGATGGCGACCAGAGCGTTGCTGTCGTCCACCGAGGTCATGACCAGCTGGGCGCCGGGCAGCAGCACGCTGGCCAGGGGCACGTTGAATGCCTGGGAGTGTTCGTAGCTGGCGAGGTCGAAGTTCAGCGCCACATTCCGGGAGATCGGATGCAGCGGAAGCTGCACGTTGACGTTGAGCTGTGCGGCCACCGTTCCGTTCAAGAAGGCCGCCTGATCCAGCCCCACCAAGGGAGCCAGATCGCTGTGGTCGTTGCCACCCAAGACCCACAGGTAGCTCATCACGACGCCGCCGCCGGCATTGGCGAACTGGGTGATCGCCTGCTTCTCTCCTGGGGTAAAGACCGTTCCGCCACCGACAGCGTCGCCGCTCCAGATCACTTCAACTCCCTCTGCCTGGAAGTCGGCGAAGGTGAAGCCGTTGGAGAACTCCACGACACGGACGGGACAGGTGCCAAGCTGTGCGGCGTTGTTGATCATTGCCGACCACTCGAGCTCTACGTTCTGCACCGATCCCCAACCCGGCAGGAACCCGATGGCGATCTCGACGCAGGACCCGAGGCCGGTATCGGCGGTGTCGGTGTCGGTGTCGGTGTCGGTGTCGGTGTCGGTGTCCGTGTCCGCATCCGCGTCGGTGTCCGCATCCGCGTCGGCATCCGTGTCCGCGTCGGCATCCGTGTCCGCGTCCGCGTCGGTATCCGAATCCGCGTCGGTGTCCGCATCGGCATCCACTGGATCGACCGGGAAGTCCGTGTCGCGGTCCATCTCGGTGACGTCCAGGCCGCCACATGCAGCGATGAAGAGGAGTCCAGACAGCAGAGTGGCTCGCATCGCGACCTCCCAGGCATCTCGACGGAGACACCCACCGTTTCGGTGTCCGGGCGTATGGACGCAGATTCCGGAGAGCCAAAAACTGATCGACGGTTGATCGGAACGCCAGCGATCTAGACCTGGGACGCCCTCTTGCACACGTAGACCTGCTTCGGTGAGTCCGCTTGGAAAGGACCTTCTCCGAAGTCGCCGAACTTGTGGATCACCTCGAAGCCGTTGTAGCGGAGCAGGGCGTCCATCTCCAGAGGCCAGAAGCAGCGCATGTCGAGCTTGGAGACGGTCTGCTCGGACCCGATCCGGTGGTGCCAGACCACGCGGTTCACCTGTCCTGCGGCGTCGTATCGACAGTTCTCGAAGACGACCACCTCGCGCCCGTCGTCGAGGGTGCCGCGGTAGCGCTCGACCGGCTCGCCATCCATCTCCACCATGAAACGAATGCCTGGATTGAAGATGTCGAAGAGGAACAGCCCGTCTTCCAGGAGGTGGCCTGCAACGGTCTCGAACACCCTCTCGACGTCCTCGATTGTGTAGATGCACTGCAGGGAATTGAACGGAATGAACACCAGGGCAAAGCGCCGGCCCAGGGACAGTGTGCGCATGTCTCCCTCGACCAGCGTGGGCGCGAGGTTTCGGGCTGTGGCTTTGTCGCGGGCACGGTCCAGCATGGAGGCGCAGGCGTCGACTCCGGTGATGTCCAGGCCCGCCTCCGCCAGCGGAAGGGTGAGGCGACCGGTGCCGGAGCACAGCTCGAGGATTGGGCCTTTTCCGGCGGAGGAGCACCACTTCTGATAGTGGGCGAGATCGCCGAGGGAGACGTTCAGGGCGTCGTAGACCGGGCCGTGGTGAACCAGCGGATCTATGGTGTACTCAGTCATCGATACCCAGCATGTCTTCGTTGATAACGGCACCCTCGGGGATCGCCACCAAGAGTCGTCGGCCCCAGAGGTGGCGCCCTCGAAATTCCATCCCTTGTTGAAGTTGGTCACCATCTCGCAGCGCGGAGATGCTTTGCACCTCCGTGCGCAAGTCCTCGCTCCCGAACACGTAGCCGGCGTCCAGGTGAGTCTCGGACGTGATCACTGCAGCCACTTGCCGCTCAGAGAAGAGCTCGCCGGTCCCATCTCCGAGCAGCCCATCGCAGAGCTGGGTGCCGGCGATGATGTCTGCACCGTATTGAGGCGTGAAGGTTGGACCCGAACCATTTCGCGTGACCGAGCAGTGCGCCTTCCAGCCCGGCCGCGGCTCCACTGGGAGGGTGTAGAGGATGTTGCCCCGCCCCATGGCCGACACAGCCCGATCGCATGGCATCCCGCGAACGCCCAGCGCGCTACTCGCCCAAATCATTGCGAATTTCCTTGGTTCTCGGCGCACAAAGCGTGCGGCGGCCAACATCTCCTCCCACTCGTCCGTCGGGATCTCCACGAGCATCGCGCAGACATCGTCCGAACACGCCGACGGCACGACAAACCCGCAATCCTCCAACAGCCGGCGGCTCTGCTCCGCCGCCTCAGACTTTTGCTCCCGGACCACCGCTGGGGGCGGCGTTGCAATCGGGCTCTCCGGGCGTGAGGCTGGCTCGAGCTCATTGGGCATCTCGCCAGAAGCCAGCTGGATCTGTGGATCAGATGAACGCCATCCGAGACATACCAACATGCTCAGAATCACCGCAGCCGTGATCCATCCTCTCCGCATCCACCGATGCTATCGCACCCGGCTAGCGCGTCGCCGAGAAGGTTCCCGACCAGGAGTTGTAGGCGATGCAGCCTCCGGGGCCGCCACAGACACCGATCCCACCAGCGCAAACACAGCCGCTGAAGGATCCGTCGATGGTGTCGGGGCCTGAGAAGACGCCCGTCCATGGGTCCGAGGAGTTCACGGCATTCCAGACGGTATCGTGCATGCCGCCAGCCGCTGGATCGGCGGTGATGTCGCCCTCGAAGTCGATGTCGACGACCTGGCCAGCGAGTCCCGGAGCGGTCAACGTGCAGCTCACAGACCCGGTGATCGATGGGCTCACCGCGGTGTCGACGGTGACCGAGAAGGGCTCGCTGCAGCTGTCGTTCCAGGGGGCGAAGCCGGACTCCTCGACGGTGAAGTCGATGGTTCCGATGTAGAGGCCATCCCTGGTGAATGGGACACCGGTGTCAGTGTCGGTGTCGGTATCCGTGTCCGTGTCCGTGTCTGCATCCGCATCCGCATCCGCATCCGTGTCCGTGTCCGTGTCCGTGTCCGTGTCAGCATCAGCATCAGCATCAGCATCAGCATCAGCATCAGCGTCGGCATCCGCGTCGGCGTCGGCGTCGGCGTCGGCATCAGCATCAGCATCCGCGTCGGCATCCGCATCTGCGTCAGCGTCGGCATCCGCATCTGCGTCAGCGTCAGCGTCGGCATCCGCATCTGCGTCAGCATCCGCATCAGCGTCGGCATCCGCGTCCGCGTCGGTGTCGGCATCCGTGTCCGCGTCGGTGTCGGCATCCGTGTCCGCGTCGGTGTCGGCATCCGTATCCGCGTCGGTGTCGGCATCCGTGTCGGTATCCGTGTCCGTCTCGGTGTCGGGATCGGTGACCACCCCGGTGTCTGTGCCGTCTTTGTCGTCGCCGTTGCAGCCCATGAGCAGCACCAGGATCGCTATCGTTCGCATCGTTTCCTCCGCTGGGCAAACTACACGCTGGATTCGCGACCCACCACCTCGCCTGCAGATCGACAAAGAGCGCCGCCGTCACGTCTTCGGCAGAGCTTCCGTCATGCCGCAGACGTTCTGGCAGGCGCCAAGCGGAGAAACAACTGGCCCCCCTCACGCTGGGTGACTGTCAGCACGTCCGCGCTCGGGATCAGAAGCGGGAAACTGATCGGAATCTGATCGTTCTAGGGAGCTCAAGAGCCGCAGTAGGGTGGAACCTCCCCCGCATTCCGAAGGATCTGACAGAGCTTGGGCAGCGCCTCTTCCGCCGGAATGGATCGGTTGCCATCCTCGGAGCGTGTCGCCTGCTCGGTTCGCTCGAGCAGCGATCGCAGCCCGACCGCCATGGCCTCGTCGGGCACGCACTGTTCGGCACGCTCCACCTTGGACAGAGCCTGGAGCACCATCCAAGCCTGATCGGGATGATCGTCATAGCTGACGGCGAGCTTCGCGACGGCCTTTGCGTCCCGGCTGCCGGTCTTGCCGACAACGCACCGCGACACCAGGGCGGCGACCAGACCCTTCGCGTCGCCGATGCGTTTTCCGCCCAAGGCGCTCTCGAACAGATGGTCGAACTGAATCTCGCTCGACGCCACGATGTCCCGCTGCGTCCACAGCGCCGCCTCCCATGCAGCTGGGTCCTCTCCAGGTCCAGCGTTCTCGAGTTCCTCGACCCTCCTCCGGGCGCAGACGAGGCCGGCGTTGTCAGCCACGGAGTGTCCAGTCGCGACGAGGGTATCCACAATCGCGCACGTCGACTTGCTGTGGGGATCCCGATCGACCACCCGCTGCATCTGGGCGAGAAGGTCTTCGAGCGTCTCTCTGGCGTCTGGGGGGAGAGCAGCACAGGACTGGAGCTCGCCGAGTCCACCAAACGCGCCCGCGATCTTCACGGCAGCCAATTCGTGGGGGCGCGCCACAACCAGGCCAAGAAGCGGCGATAGAAGCTCCATGTTGTCGGCCTCCGCCGCGCCGAAGCTCCCGTCGCTGCACGCCTTCGACAACAAGCGAACCATGTCTTCCGCCGACGCCGCGATGGTGAAGCCCCTCATGACAAAGCCCGGCGTGCTGCGGGGATGCCTCGAATAGGCGATCTCTGGCAGCACACTCACGCCGTAGTCGAGCACGGTTCCCACACACTGCGAATCCGGCTGCTCGCGACACCTGGCGGCAAGCTCACCCCACTCGGTGAAACGCGCCGTCACGAGCTGCTCCCCCGCTGGCGGATCTGCGCAGAAGGAGGGCGGAGTCTCACGGGCGCAAGGAATCGAAGTCGGGTAGCAACTCACCAGATAGCTCTTCCGCGTCACCCAGCCTGCGTCCTGGGAGACCGTGCGCGTGTTGCCCTCGCCGTCCGTCGTCGTCCAGCTTCCCCCACTCACCCACTTGTCGGCCGTGCCTCCGTAGGAACAGGTGAACCGCTGCGCAACTCCACATCCCTCCGCCAGGAACAACTTGCGCTTTTCGGAGTTGAGCACGGTCTTGCCCAAGGAGCGCTGCTTGATGTCGCCGCCGCGACACTGCTGGGTCGGGGAAGTGAAATAGACGCTGGCTTGCTCGGCGATCTGGGCGTGCATCTTCGCGCCAGTACACGAGGACAGCAGCAAAGCGGTCGTGACAATCTGCGCGCGCAAGAGGCCTCCAGAGTCGAATAGGTCGGGTATGCCCTCCTATCCACTCCGCCTGTTGCCAACAGCTCTCGGGGCCAGCGCTGACCTAGCGCTCTCTCGGGAACGAGGCGCAATCCTCTTCGTCCATCGAATCGAGAGCGACACGCACCACCGCACAGCCGTCGACTGTGACCTCGGAATCCGGGTCTTCGACGGTCAGACAGATCTCGACGGACTCTCCCACGAGATCACAGTAGGCTTTGTCGGCCAGGTACTCGTGGTCGAGCGGCGTGCGGATCCCGAGCAAGTAGCCGGAGGCCAACGACTCCAAGTAGGGCTCCAGCATCACGTACGAAACCTGAGAAGCCTCTTCGGTGAGGAGGGCATCCGTCGACAGGCGACGAACGCTCGTGGCAACGCCAACCATCTCGGGCATGTTGCGGACGACCGCCGCGAACTCGAAGTGGTGTGTCCCGGCCGGACCGTGCACCAGAACAAGCGTGTCGCCGGTCAGGGACACGAACTCGGGGTATCCGATACCCACTTCGACCCGTGGGTCCAGGTCGTAGACCAAGTCGGTATCGGTGGTCTGCTGCCCACAACCGACCAGACAGATCGGAAGAATCACCTTGAACATTCGCGCCATTGATGCAAATCCGAAGGTCGTGGGTTCAGTACAGTAGGCCCGCTCGACGACGCCAGATCAATTGCTTCCAAATTCACGGCAGCCAGACGGCGCCGTCTTTGCGGGCTTCGAGCTGGGAAGCGAGGTCCTTCCAGGTCCCATCCGGAGAGACGACGATCGCTTCGGCATCGGCCGAGACGGTCACCGAGAAGTAGCCGGGCTTCCACTCGTCGAGCGGCGTAATCGGCAGCTGCAACGCCGTGATCACCTTGTCGCCATCCAGGCTCCGACACGACTTCATCGCCTCCCGAACCACCGCGCCCTGTTTCCCGCACTTCTCGTCGTTGGACGACGACGCGATCTCCTGGAAGCCCTCCATCAACGCCGTGCAGTTCCCGACCAACTTCATCATCTCGTCGCGGTAGGCGATCTGGGCCTCGGGGGTGGTCTGATGCACGTCCATGCGGCTCTGCATGTCCTTGGCGTAGCTGGGATCGGGGTACGGGATCTTCTCGAACCGCTCCTTGGTCGCGACCACGAACTCGACCGTGGTGATGCCGCCCTCGTGAACGCTCTGCACAGCATCGCGCACTAGTGGCGCCGGCACATCGGCTGTCACCACCAGCACGATCCTCGGCACATACGCAAAGTCCCCGCCCATTCCCGCAGCCAGATCCTTGGCCATCTCGACTTGTTCTCCGACGAGAGCGGTGAGGTCAACGGGCTCGGGCAGGCGCTCCCCGTGAAGGGACAGGCCGGTGGCGTCGATCTGCAAGACCATGCCCATCGGCGGGAACCTCGGCTCGGCCTCGACCTGCGCGAGTCCGGCGGGGATGCGAAACTCCGAGGACTGGGCACAGGCTTGCGCGAAGTGGTCCACGGGATCGACCGACAGAGTGGACCCCCCACAGGCCTGAGCGGGAACGAGGACGGCAAGGGCAAATACGGTGGGTCTCATGGCCGCCCCACTAACCCGACCGGCGTTGGCCTGGATGAGAGCCCGCCTACTTCCCCGGGTCCGGGTTGTCGCCTTCAAAGTAGCCTGGCTTGCGACAGTGTCAAAGCGAAATGTTGTATTCCTGGAAGCCCGCTTACAATGCTCAACATTCGCAGTAGCACACGCGCGAGGGCAAGCTATCTGCCGGCCACCCCAACGGAGGTGCAATGCCAGTGATGCAGTGTGGTGAAGAAAAGTGTGAACAGCCGATCTCGGTGTCCGTGGCACCGGAAGGCAATCCCATCGCCAGAGAGCTGGGGATGTGCGTTGCCTACGTCTGCTGCGAACAATGCGGCCGATTCTGGTGCGATGAATGCGCCGCGTCGGGCTCGGCGTGCCCCGAGTGTGGACAGGCCCGTACAGGACCAAGTCCCCCTCACGCGCTGATGGTCATGATGGGCCACTGGCGCGCTGACGTGCTGGCCACCGTGTCCCTAACCAGGAGCGATTCTTGAGATTCGGAGTACTCTTCTCCGACGGAGTGGGCGAGTTCGACGACGGCTACAGTGTCGAAGCGCACGTGCTGCAGAGCATGTCCGTGCCCGTCGGCGAGGTCTGCCTCGAGTCCGCCATCGACGGCGACGCCGAGCAAGCGCTGGCACATCTGCCAAACGGCGGCACCCAATGGCTCTACCGTGGCTGGCTGCTCAGCGAGGAGGACTACACCACGCTCTACGACGCCATCGACGACCGAGGTGACCGGCTCGTCGTGCACCCGAGCGAGTACGCCGCCGCCGGGTATCTGCCGAACTGGGCTCCCGTTCTCGGTTCTCGAACCCCGGCTTCGATCTGGACCGAGGACACCGACGCACAGGATGCCTGGGACGAAGCCATGCAGGAGCTGGGGCCACCGCCCTGGATGATCAAGGACCACATGAAGTCGGCACGAGACGACTGGCTCACGGCCTGCTTCGTGCCAAAGGGAGCCACATTCGCGCAGTTTCGAGACATCTGCCAGGGCCTGGTAGACGCCCGCGGGCACCACTTCGAGGGTGGAATCGTGGTGCGCCGCTTCGTGTATCTCAAGCGCCTACCCTTCATCTCCCGTGGTGCACCGGTCTGCGACGAGCACCGGGCGTTCTTCTGGCGAGGACGGGCAGTTGCCATCGCCCCCTACCACGACCTGGCTGTGCCCGAGTTGACCGAGGTTCCGTTTCCGGAGCTGGGCCGTCTGGTGGATTCACCCTTCTTCACCGCCGATTTTGGTCGGCTGGAGGACGGGCGATGGACCGTGGTGGAGCTCAACGACGGCGGCACCTCGGGACGGCCCGCGCAGATGGACCCCTGGCAGCTATACGAGGCGATTGTCCGGGGTTTTCACTAGCTCCCCACGAGAGCTACCAGTTCAGCCAAGAAGACCGAACATGGACTAATCTACCCGCACCGGGGGCTACGTGGCGGTAGAGGTCACCTGGAACGGCTGGAAACCCTGATATCGTCACTGTGCGCCGGTTGGAGGAATAGGTGCGCATAGAGCTCTTGGACGGCTACGCGGATCTCGAGAGGCGAGAGGTCGTACGCGACGGTCACAGCACGCCCCTCACCGAGACCGAGGCGACCCTGCTGGCGTACCTGGCCACGCACGAGAACGCCGCCATCAGGCGCAGCGTGCTCCTCGCGGAGGTCTGGGACTACCACCCCAATAGTGCAACCCGCACCTTGGATACCACGGTTCGACGGCTGCGGAACAAGGTCGAACCAGAGCCGAAACGCCCGCAGCTGATCGTGACCGCGCACGGTGTTGGGTATCGGTTCCAAGCACCGACCCGGCTCGACCTCGGGGGCTCCGCCGCGACCTTCAAAGTCGCGCCCAAAGCGCGGATCCCGGTGGACGTGACGCCGTTCTTCGGGAGGAGTGAAGAGCTCGGCACCCTTGCACGACTCATGGAGGAGCCAGGAAATCTCTTGGTTCTCGGCCCGGGAGGCGTCGGGAAGTCGCGCCTGGTCCGGCAAGCTGCACACGCGTGGTCCCTGCGGTTTGGTGCGCCGGCGTGGTGGATCTCCGCAGCCGAGGACGACGAGACCGAGACCTTTGCAAACCGCGTCGCGACGCGGCTCCAGATGAGACTGCCGGCCACCGGAGATCGCTTCGATGCCCTCGGTGAGCGCCTCGCGAAAATGGGTCCGTTGCTCCTACTCTTTGACGGGGCCGATGATCTCGACGACGAGATCCTGGAGCGACTCTCGACCTGGGGTGGCTCCCTGCGAATCCTGGTCACTCGACGTCGGCGACCGGGGCTCGAGTGCCGGGTTCTTCGCCTGCATCCGCTCACCGGCGAGGATGCCGAGAGACTCTTCCTGGACCGCGCCCGAGAGCGCTTTCCGGCGCTGGATGCCGATCCCGCTGTCCTGGCCAGGGTCCTGGGAACGCTGGGCGGACTGCCCCTCGCCATCCAGCTGGCCGCCGCCCGAGTTCGCGTCCTGGATCTGCCGGATCTGGCCGCCCGCCTCGAGCAGGGCATCGACGTGCTCCGGGATCACTCCGAGCCCGGGGAACACGGCGCCATGGAGCGAGTTCTCCAGCGATCCTGGGACCTCCTGAAAGCCGAGCAACGCCGAGTCCTGTTGGACAGCACGGTCTTCTCGGGTCCGTTCTCCCTCGAGCTGGCTCGCGACGTGCTGGAGGGCGGTGAGGTGGACGTCCTCGAGTCCCTGGTGGACGACGGCCTGCTGGAGTCCCGCAGCACCGACGACGGCGTGCGCTTCGACATGCTCGATTGTGTGCGGGCATTCTTGCTTCCTCGCACCTCAGAGCCGAATGTCGGAATCGCCAGATCGCGACTGTCCCAGGCGCTGGCCTCCCGTGCTCGTCTGCGACTGGACTCCATCTTCGGACCCATCACGAGCGCGGCCTGCCGCTGGCTTGGTGCACACGCTGGCGACTACGACGTCGCCAGGAAATCTGCCGTGTCAGACGACTGGATTGCACTGACGGTTGCGAGCGCCTGTGCGGCCAGAAAAGTCGGGGACGAGCGTCGGGCGATTGCGCTCTGGGACCAGCTGGACGCCCCGCTCGGTTGGTTCCACAACGGGACGGCCACCCTGCTGGATATCCAGGAGCGGCAGCAACTCTTGGACCGCGCCGCGACGAGCACGGAGGATCCTCGCCTACAGGCCGCCATCCTCTTCGAGCGGGCTCGGCTCGCCGGCCACATCCGCGGAGATGGGAATTCTCTGCCACTCTTGGAGGAGGCGCTCGCCGCTTTCGAGAGCCTGGAAGACGTCATGGGAATCGCCTCTTGCTGCTCGCTCCTGCTGTACGCCGCAGCGGGAATAGGGGAGCTCGAATCTGCCGTTCGCTGGCGCCGCCGCGGCCTGGACACCGTGTCCGACACCGACCTGTTGATCAAACACCAGCTGCGACTGGCGCCGTTTCCGCTGCCACCCGAGGAGAATCCAACCCTCGAAGACCTCCGCGATACCGTGAGTGTTGCTCGGGCAGCGGGGATCCGAATGCTGCTCTCTCACGCACTGGTGGTGGAGTCACACCGCGCCCTGGAGCTGGGACTCGTGGATCGGGCACTCAGCACCATTCGCGAGTCTGTGGAGACGGTGAAGGGCGTGCACTCGCCAACCACCCGCGCCGGTGTGTTCGGAAACGCGGCAATCGCGCTGCGAGAGCTCGCGTGGTTCGAGGAGGCTCACGCCTGCTCACGCGCTCTAGAGGTCGAGCTCGGTGAGAGACCAATGCCGCACTATCGCCTTAGTGCCGCGATCAACCGGGCTTGGTGCTATATCGATCAGGGTCGCTTGGAGAACGCCTCCGAGTCTGTCGCCAGCATCGCCGATATCGCCACTAATGACTTCGAACGGCAACGAGTAATTGTGATCGACGCCGCAGTGCTCGCCCTCCAGGGCCAGCCGGTGGAGCAGATCTGGCGGCAGGCAAGAGAGGCATTCGGCGATCTCGAGGCACCCACTCACCTGGCGCGGGTGGATGTGCTGCTGGCAACCCAGGGTCCAGCAGACGCCGACGAGCTGCTACAAGAGGCGATGGACCTCGGTTTTCGCCACGGAGACGTCTCCATCTGCCGGGCTGCGGAGTGGATCTGGACCCGTCGAGGAAATCCCCCGCGATCGACGCCAGACCGTGGAGCCGCGGACCCGAGGGAGTACTTGAGCTTTGTGCGCCTTGCCCAGAGACTCTTCGACCTCTGACCGTTGTCACATCCAGTCACATAGCCCCACAACAGCTCCGATACCTGCCTCTCAACAGCGTGTGGAGCGCTGCGGAGGCTAGAAATGACACGACTGATCCTATTTGCTGTTCCGATGTTCCTGATGGGCTGCGGCGGTGGCACCGACTGCCCCGAGGGCACCTACCCCACAGATGCGGGTGGATGTGCCGAGCTCGGGGACGACGACGACGGCGGGACCAACGGAAACAACACCGGAGGCAACAACACCGGGGGCAACAACACCGGAGGCACCAACACCGGAGGCACCAACACTGGAGGCAACAACGGTGCGGGCATCGGCGATCCCTGCCAGTATGACGAGGACTGCGCGGGCAACTTCTGTGTCGTGGAGAACGGTGGAGACGCCTGGGGAATCTGCACCGAGTCCTGCTCGAGCTGGGCCGACTGCTCCGAGGCATTCTGGGAGTGCTGTGACATCAACAATGCCGGTAGCGCCTGCATTCCTGACGACTGGGTCGATCGGGCCGGGATTCAGTGCAACTAATGTGAGCGCCGTCTGGCCATCCAGATCGCGCACACCAACCAAACGAGACCGTGCGGGCTCGGCGCCACATCGCAACCGCAGCCGCCCGAGTCCTCGGTTCCGCCAGTCTCGACCGCTGCCGGGCAATTGGGCACCACAACGCCATCCCAGGCGTCCGGTGTCGTGAGCAACAGCAGGTTGTGCAGGAGCAGGAAGTCGATCCCGGCGTAGCGCAGGCCCTCAGAGCCCTCGGGGCCAACGTAGGCCTGGTCGAGCCCGCGGATGAAGCGGTTCCAGGTGGTGAAGCTGTGTACTGCCGTGCCGGGACGAGGAGAGGCGGGCTGGTCGCCGACGGGCAGCTCTTCGAGCAGATCGAGAGCACGGACCAGGATGGGCTCTCCCTGCTCGCACCAGGTGTCGGTTGGCCCGTACAGAGCTTGGTGCAGCAGCGGATACAGCACCCAGTCCTCGTTCGCCGACAACGTGATCAGGTCCTCGGTGGTGGTCTCGCCCCAGGTATCGCCCAGTGCGCCGACGACCATCGCCATGTGCAGGTTGTCGATGTTGCTGTACAGCACGGAGCCGGGGTCGCGGCCGGCCTCCAAGATGGACTCCGAGTAGTCGGGATAGCTGGGGACGAACTCCCCGTCCGAGAACCAGGCTGCGATCCGACTCATGGCCACGGCATAGCCCGCGGCGTCGGGACCACGGGCGACATCGCGGTCTTCGCAGGCCGGATTGACGATGGACCAGTCCTCTCGCGAAGAGACGTGACCGATGATGCCGAGCGCCAGATCGGTGGCCCACGTCGCCAAGCCCGTGTCGTCCGGTACGTACTGGCGTACCAAGGCCAGGCCCATGAGCACGTGGTAGACCTGGTCCTGGCTCATTTCCTTGTTGGTGACGACCTCGTCGATGTAGTCGGAGCGCACCGATGACGCACCGGCATAAGCCATCCAGGCGTCGGCTGGCACATCGTCGCGGATGAAGAACCCGTTCACGATCTCGGACTGTGAGCACGGCGCCTCGAAGCTGGCGTCGGCTATGGCGTCCAGGCGCTCGAGTGCGGTGAGCGCGTGGCGTAGCTCTGACAGCGTGTCCGCAGCATCTCCGCCCCCGCGGCTCATCTCTGGGTAGGTCTCCGGATCGGACAGCAACGCGTACTCGGTCGCCAACATGCCGATGTAGAAACCCAACTGGATGGTGCTGTCGGCCCAGCGCACCACACCGGTGTCATCGCTGCGCTCGGCGATGGGCTGACTCTGCCCTTGACCGTCGCCGACCACGACAAACTCATCGAGGAGTCGGACCCGCAGCAGGTCGTAGTTGTCATGGTTGCTGGCCGCCAATGCGGGCGGGGCCCACCCCGAGACGAGGGCAGAGAGGCAAAGCACGGGGGCAACTCGAAGCATGCGGCGAGTATAGAGGCGGATAGGGTCAATGAGGCAGATCAGGATCTGTCTCGGCACTGTCCGGCCTACGCCAGGCGGGCTTCAACGTCCAAGATCGACAGCAGCCGATGCTGGGCGGGCACGTCCGCCTCGCAGCGCGGATCGATCAACCACGCCTGGAGTCCGGCGTTGATCGCGCCCAGATAGTCGGGCTCAAAGGAATCACCGATGTAGATGCAGCGTTCGGCGACGGTAGAAAAGTGCTCGACTGCCGCGTCAAAGATGCTCCTGCAGGGTTTGCGACGCCCGTGCTCCACGCTCATCAAGACGAGGCTGAAGTGCCGCGCCAGCCCGAAGTCGGCCAGTAACGCCAACACTAGGGGCGCGTGGTGGGTGTTGGTGATGACCCCCAGCGGATGGGACTCGCCGAGGCGCCCGAGCATTTCCGACGGACCGCACCCCCCTGGTCCATTCCCGCAGGTAGCTGTCTCGCACTGCACGCACGAGACCGATCGCCGGCGTTCCACAGAGCTGTTCGGCGAGGAAGCTCGTCACCATCCGGTCCATTGAGTACTCCTCGCAGGTCTCGACGGCACGGACCTCCAGCCGATCCGACGCGTTCACCCAAGCCTGGAGGAACGACTCGTAGTCGAGGTCTACTCCGAACTCCAACAACACGGCGTGTGTGTCGCTGTAGCCCTGGGTGGTCCGACTCGCGGAATAGTGGACGAGGGTGCCGAAGAAATCGAAGAGCAGAGAGGTTTCCTGCACTATTCAGGAGGCCTCATCAGCGCGTTGACCGTACCCCGTCGCAGACCCGCGGCGGCCGTTCCACTGATCACGGCGATGGGAATCGGCACGATGGCCCAGCTGAAGAACACCATGACGTTGGTGACACGCCTCGCTCCACGCCAGGCACGGTAGCGGCGCCGTGCCCGGGATTCGTAGCAGGAATCCAGCACATCCACGAACGCCCGACGGTCCTTGCGCCCGGCGACGTCGTACCTCACGTCGTTGACGTACAGGCTCATCATGCGCGCGGAGACCTCGAGATCCTGGCCTGCCCATGGGCACTCGAACATCCACTCCGACTCGGGCACGACCTCAAGCGTGCCACCCTCTCCGAGCTGGGCGATCAACGCACCAATGCTCTCTACGGTGGGGTCGTCACCGAGAGGAGGCGCTTCGGGGGTGGCGACCCCCGCAAGAACTGCGCCGGAAGTGACCTTGCTCGCCCACTTTGGTGCCTCGCCGGTGCCGCCCAGGATCTGCTCTCGGAAGGCGGCGCCGTCCTGCCACCACGCCTCGGACACCTTGCCGGTCTTGTCGGCGAGCTGGATCAGGTTGGGGATCTCGATCCGGGCCAGCGGCTCGGTGAGGACCGCTCCGTTCAAGAACACCGCGCTGCCCTTGGGATGAAGCAGCTGCGCTCCCTCCGGACCAGCCAGGTCCACGTTCTCCAGCTCTTCGATCGCAGCACCGAGGACCGGAGGGCCATAGTCGGGCCAGTCCTGGCCGGCGTCCAGATAGCGGGCGGCGAGACCCCAGAGCCGGACCTGTTCCTCGTCCTGGTCGAAGAACGCAAGCACCGCTCTCTGTTGTGCGAACCGCTGCAGATCCTGTCTCGGAGCGAGCTCGTTCAGACAGCGAAGCTCGGCGTGTAGCTGCCCGCTGAGGTGAGAGGCCTCCGGCAAGCTCGGCTTTCGGACCGCGGTGTCGATGCGATCCATGTCCTCGCGCAGATCATCGAGGGTGTACTTGGCACACATCTCGTCCTGCGCGGTCGCTGGCGTGCTGACCAAACCGAAAGCGAAGATGAGGGCAAGTCTTCGATGCATGTGTGGCTCCGCAGCAACTGTACCGAGATCTGGGGCATGATGCGTGCAATGTCCCAGAGACTCCTCCTGCTGCTGATGCTCTCGCCCGCCTGCGAACGGGGACCCGTCTTTCTAGACCCCGGGTTCGAGGCCGATATTGTGAAGGGGTGGGCATGCGAAGTCGGCCCGGACAGCTACCGCTACGTGGCTCTACCCCGGGACAACACGTACCGGCTCCAGGCCCGGCGTGCGACGGGTGACGGTCCAGTGGTCTTTCCGTCCGACGAGGATTGGTTCCACGTCTACACCGGGCTGCGCCTGGTTCCCGACAAGTCCGCCGACAAGTGCGACGATGTCCTGTCCCTGCGCGCCAAACCCTGGGGAGCGCAACGCATCGACTACACCTACGAAGCCATCAGCGGCGAGGTGGCGTGGATCGTGGAGAGCGGCGAGATGTGGCTGGAGATCACCGATGTGGTCCTGCGTGCGAAGGGAGAGGACCTCGACGACATCAACCTGTCGGCGACACTGCCCGCGATCCAAGTCGACGGATCCATGCACCCGGTCCAGCCCTAGACGCGGAGCGTCTAGGCGAGTCATTCACCTGTGGAAGCGGGATCGTCATAGCCATCGTTGTGCACATCGGTGATGGCTCTGCCGCTCGGATCCGCCATGTTGGCGAAGGCCTCGTCCCAGGCGATCGCCACGGGAGTGCTACACGCGATGCTCGGGCCTCCAGGCACACTCTGGACAGCCGACTTCTGTGGGAAGTGCCGCTCGAACAAGCTCCGATAGAAGTAGGCCTCCTTGGTAGGCGGCGTGTTGTAGGGGAAGCGAGAGGCGGCCTCGGCCAACAGGTCGTCGCTGACCTGTTCCTCGGCGTGGTCCTTGAGGCCGTCGATCCAGCCGTAGCCGACGCCGTCGCTGAACTGCTCCTTCTGCCGCCAGAGCACGTCCTCGGGGAGCCACGGATTGTCGGGGTCGTCGAAGGCGGCTCGCAGCACGTGTTTCTCGATGCGGCGCCCCTCGGGGTGGGTGGACGACATCTTGTCGGTTGGATCAAAACCCTGGGAGTAGTCCAAGAATCCCCGGTCGAGGAAGGGCGTGCGGACCTCGACGCCCCAGGCTGCCGTGGACTTGTTGGCGCGCAGGCAGTCGTACAGGTGCAGGGTCTGCAGCTTGCGCACGGTCTCGTGGTGGAACTCGACGGCGTCGGGAGCCTTGTGAAAGTACAGGTAGCCCCCGAAGATCTCGTCGGCCCCCTCGCCCGAGAGCACCATCTTGATGCCGAGCGCCTTGATCTTGCGTGCCATCAGGAACATCGGGGTGGAGGCGCGGATGGTGGTGACATCGTAGGTCTCGAGGTGGCGGACGACCTCGGAGAGCGCGTCGATGCCTTCCTGCACGGTATAGGTGAAGGGGTGGTGCACAGTATCGAGGAAGTCCGCCACTTTCTGGGCAGCCGCCAGATCCGGGGAGCCCTCCAGCCCGATGCAGAAGGTGTGCATTCGCGGCCACCAAGCGGCGGACGCCTCGCCCTCTTCGATCCTCCGGGTTGCATGTCGTGACGCCACCGAGGCGACCAGCGAGGAGTCCAGACCGCCCGAGAGCAGCACGCCCCAGGGCACGTCGGACATGAGCCGCTTCACCACCGCATCCTCGAAGGCCTGGCGCAGCAGAGCGGGGTTCGAAGGCGTTGTGGGTACCTCCGGCTCGAACCAGGCGGGCTCGTACCAGCGGCGCAGGCCTCCAGTTCGACTCGACCACACGTGCCCGGGGGGAAACACGCCGAAGCGCTCGCACACACCGGTGAGGGCCTTGAGCTCGGATGCGAACCACAGGCTGCCGTCGCGGGCCTCGCCGAAGTAGAGCGGCACGACGCCCATCGGGTCTCGGGCTGCGATGAACTCGCCGGTCTCGGCATCGGAGAGCACAAACGCGAACACGCCGTCCAGATCGTGCAGGCAATCCTCTCCCTTCTCCCGATATAATGGCAGGATCACCTCGCAGTCCGATCTGGTGCGGAAGGGGTAGTCGGCCAGACGGGCACGCAGATCTCGGTGGTTGTAGATCTCGCCGTTGACTGTCAGCGCGAGCTCACCGGAGTCGTCGAGGATCGGTTGGTGCCCGCTCTCGGGATCGACGATGCCCAGCCGCTCGTGGGCGAGGATGGCTCTCGGCTGGACCTCGATGCCGCTCCAGTCAGGACCTCGATGACGGAGGCGGCCGGCCCGCTCGACCACCTGAGCGCGCAGCTCGGGTCTGGACGCCGTATCGACGCCGAGAACAGCCACGATTCCACACATACAACCTCCCGTTAGACCCAGTAATCAGATCTGCTGCTCGAACATCGCCTTGCCTCGCAGGGAGAGCTCGGATCTGAACACCCAGGCGTTCAGATCGATGAACCTCGGATAGGCGATGAAGCGGGCGCGGATCAGCGGAAACACCCCTGTGTAGCCCTTGTTCCACTCCAAGAGCCCGATGCATCCCTGCTCTTGAGCGGCCCGCCAGACCCCGGCCAGCAGCGCCTGTTTCTCGGCGCCGTCGAGCTTGTCCCAGACCACATAGTCCAGCCATGCCCACGGGTAGGTTCCGCGCCGATCCACCAGCTCGTACCGAGTGATATTGGCAAAGCCGGACACCGACCCGTTGTCGTACACGACCGTGCTCGTCACCCCCTCGGTGTGCAGCCGCCTGGCCAGGGAAGGGCCGTCGAAGACACGCACCAGGCAGCCGTCATCGGACACGCCCTCGACCAGGGCACTCACCTCATCCAGATCCTCAGGTCTATATGGCCGTACCTCACCTTTCACCGTGGGAGCCAGCAGGGGGCGGTGTGCCCCATAGAGCCTGATGGCGGCGCGCTCGTAGCCGGCGAGTCGCTCGGCCTCTGCCATGGTCTCGAAGTCAATGGGCCGGGCAATGGGATAGAGCCTGCGCACCACCTCGATGCGATGGTTCGGCTTGAGGTGCTTGTCGAAGAGCAGAGCGGAGCTGTGTTTTCGCTCCAAGGTCATGAGGGCCACATCGCAGCCGAGCTCCTCGTTCCGGCTCAGGCACTCCCCGATCAGACCGACGGCGATGCCGCGCCGTCGATAGTCCCGGTGCCCGACCATCAAACACGACATCACGCCCTGGAGCTGTTGACCATCGAGACGGTAGGTCCGCGGCAGGTTGGCGACAAAGGCCACCAGACGAGCACCGTCGTAGGCGCCCACGAGGTAGCGGGGATTGTGCACATCGGCGAAGAAGTGCCTCGCGAGCGCCGGCTGGTACAGATCTGGCCAGGTGCTGACTCCATACTCCTCGAACCAGGACTCTCTCGCCATCTTGGAGAGAGCATCCAGATCGCCGTCGAAGTCTCGGTACTCGATCTCGCTCATGGAGCGGATGTTACACGGCGATCAATCCGCGTAGGCGTTCACGTGCACCACATCGCCACCGGCCACCAGCGACCAGGACCGAGCGTCGGAGCCATCCGCGAATAGACCGCGCACAAAGTCTGCCGCGTCCTCGGTGCTGGGAATCTCCGCCGAGGCGACCGCTGGCCCCTGGCTGACGTGACTGGAGATCACCTGGCCCTTGTGACGGGCAAAGAGCTCGGGATGCCCGTAGATCTCGGAGCCCTCGAACGTGCCGCCGCGTGCGACCACCACCCCGATGACCCGCTTGTCCGCAAGGGCCTCCGCCAGCTGGGCCTCTACTCGACGCGCCTCTTCGCCCTGTCCCGCAGCGCGCATGGCCGCCAGGTAGGTTCCGGTGGTTGGGCTGCGTCCCGCGCGTTGGTTGGCGAGGGCGACCTCGCTCCACGTCGCTCCCTGATCGCCGTGGGTTTGCACCACCCGACGCAGGTTCCAGTGGGCCTGTCCTGCATACGCGAAGGACTCACCGCCGCCCCAGCGATCCTGCTCGACGCAGTCGACCCGCACCAGCTGCGGATCCGGGCTCGGGTGGATGATCAGATCCCGGGTGATGACCCGATCCTGATACCCGCCCTGGAGCACATCACCGGCAAAGGCGAGCACCGGTGTCTTGCCGCGGTTCATCACCTGAACCAGGGGAACCTCGCTCTCACCCGAGACCTCGCTGATGCTCAGCTGCCCGGTCAGCACCGCCTCGGGCAGGGAGACGAAGTGCTCGTCGGGACGTTTTTCGGCGGAGCGATCGATGAGCGGGTACACGGCCAGATCGCCAACCACGACTGGGGAAGCCACCGAAAGTCGCTTTCCAACGGCAACCTCGGACGTCGCACCGTGCTTGCCATAGGCTGCTGGTGCCGACTTGCCGTAGGGCGCGGCGAGTGCCGGAGTGGAGGCCAAGAGCGTCGCCACCAGGATCGCAAACATCGCACCTCCTCCACGGTCTTCGACTACACCTACCCCACGAAGTTCCAACTCACCGCGTCGACCAGTGGAGATGACGGCTTTTGACGTGGTCTCACCCTCCCAATAGGGCCTCCAACATCTCCACCTTGGTCCGCCACTCGGGATCGTTCTCGTCCAGATCGTGGGCACGGCGATACCACTTCAGCGCCTGGGACCGCTGCCCGAGCTCGATGTAGTGGTCGCCGAGCTCCCCGAAGAGCTCGTCGTTGTCCGGCACGTCGTCGAGTAGCCCCTCGAGCACCGCCTTCTTGCTGCGCCCGGTGACGGCCATGTAGGCGTCCAGGGCCTCCACACCCACCGGATCGAGCAGGAGCGCTCCGCGGAGGTGTTCCTCGGCCTTGGCCCGATCCCCGGCTAGCGCGTAGGCACGACCCAGCCGGACCAGCAGCGAGGTATCGCTCTGTAGGGCGGACTCCATGCCGGGAATGTCGGTGGGTCCGGACTCCATGATCCCGCCGGGGAGGCCGGTGTCGGCGTAGTAGCCGAGCATTTCGGGAGGTGGAGGCACGAGATCCTCGAAGCCGCACGCCACCGCCTGGCGTCGCCACTCGTCGTCCGAGGGATCGAGCTCGAGGGCCTGCCGGTAGTACTCACAGGCCTCTTCCTCGCGGCCGAAGCTGGCCAGGAGATCTGCATAGTCGCCGACGGACTCGTCATCCAAGGTGTTGAGGTGCTCCAGCGCCACTTCGTGAACCGTGTCGATGTCGCCGAGCTGGGCCAGGGCGCGGTGCCACTCGGCGTCGGCAGGGTCGAGGTTCATGGCACGCTCATAGGCGGCCCGAGCCTCGTCCTCCTCGCCGAGCGCCATCAGCATGTCACCGGCGTCTCCCCACACCTCGTCGTCGTTGGGAGCGGCCAAAGTGAAGCGTTGGATCTCCTCTTTGGTCCATCCCTCGCCCATCGTGCCGCT
>PJEL010001729.1_pt1 | contig 21169 bp, 15 predicted proteins | sample 1853271 | NCBI WGS metagenome assembly PJEL01 (sample SAMN08108733, study PRJNA415343) | Invertebrate metagenome, whole genome shotgun sequencing project. | host: Globobulimina | place: Sweden: Gullmar Fjord | collected 2015-08
TTGTATTTTGGAATAATTAAATGGGTATTTGCTATTAGATGGGCAAACACCGTTAAAAATATATCAAACGCCACAGTCAACAACCCTTTTAGTTGCCTAAGAATGCGGAAACTTCAGTTTTGTAAAGAGAATCAACGTATATTAAATTTTTGAAATAATACTCATAACGATAAGTAACCACTATTGTTTAAGGGAAGATAAATTTTCAAAACCTCATGTGAGGGAGGCCGCGATGCTATTTTTAATGGTGACTTCGCAGCTGGAAAGAAAATTGTAAACAGCTTTAATAAAGATAAAACAGCAAGTTCTCCAGAGGAAACCAATACGCTTTTAAAACAACTTGCTGAATAAATTGCAACAATTGTGAAAAATTTGATAAAGATAAAGCAGATGAAGACTATCTTAATTTCAGGTTTAATGGTGTCCCAGTTTTTCGGTAGAATATTTGAAAGGTAAAATCTGTCAGTCACTAATCCAATGTGCAATTTTTTTGCATGCTTGAAAGTAATGGCAGATATTATTTTCTTTCATTTCATTCATAGTGGCATTATGCTTGACTGCTCTGTTTCACATTAAAAGTGAGACAATTATTAACACTGTTTCTTAAGCTACTAGATTCAATTTTTTAGTGGTAAATGTCTAATTCAACACGGGAGGTATGCAAATGTCTGACTTGGAAATTATGTAGGAATTATGGACACAACACTGCGAGATGGAGAGCAGACTCAAGGGGTTTCATTTTATCCGAGAGAAAAGCTACACACTGCTAAAATTTTGCTGGATAGAGTTAAAGTAGATCGTATTGAAGTTGCCTCAGCTAAAGCCTCAAAAGGTGAAATTGAAGGAGTTCATCTTATTACTCAATGGGCAGCCTCAAAAGGTTATTTAAGCCAGGTTGAAGTTCTTGGTTTTGTCGATGGGCATAAAAGCGTTGACTGGATCATTGAAGCTGGCGGTAAAGTTCTTAACCTGCTCACCAAGGGCAGTGAGAAGCATTGCCGAGTGCAACTAAAAAAAACTTTGGCCCAACATCTAGAAGACATCAAAAAAACCGTGACCATTGCGCAGGAAAAAGGACTTTCGGTTAATGTCTACCTTGAAGATTGGTCCAATGGTTATGTTGAAATGCCGTCTTATGTCTATGAATTGATGGCTGGCCTACAGGGGCTTGGCATCAACCACTTTATGCTGCCTGATACATTAGGTGTCATGTCACCTGATGAAGTTTCTTTGAGTATGCAGGATATGATTGCCCGTTTCCCTTTGGCAAATTTTGATTTTCATCCTCATAATGATCTTGGGTTGGCCACAGCAAATGCCCTGGCTGCAGTTAAGGCTGGAGTTAGAAGTGTGCACACCACAGTGAATTGCCTGGGAGAAAGAGCTGGCAATGGATCACTACCTGAAATTGCCGTGGTCTTAAAGGACAAGCTTAATATTAAATTGAATATTGACGAGGCCTATCTCAGTCAAATTAGTGAGTTGGTGGAAAACTTTTCAGGTAGACGTGTTTCTGGCAATGCTCCTATTATAGGAGAAGATGTATTTACCCAGACCAGTGGCATCCATGCAGATGGCGACCAAAAAGGTGGGTTATATGAAAGTCCACTTAAGCCAGAACGGTTTCAACGGATTAGATCATATGCGCTTGGAAAAATGAGTGGTAAGGCCTCAGTTGCCAAAAATTTGGAAGAGATAGGGGTGCAGCTTTCAGATGAAAATTTGAAGCTAGTTCTTGCCAGAATAGTTGAGCTTGGTGATCGGAAGGAGTCGGTACTACTCAGCGATCTACCTTTTATTATTACAGACGTGCTAGAGAGCGAGAAATCAAATCATTTTGAACTACTGAACTGCACGATCAGCAGCGGTTGGTCTTTGAGGGCAACTGCTTCGATATGTATTCGAGCAGGAAAGAAGGTTGTTACCTCCACTGGCGATGGAAATGGCGGTTATGATGCTTTTATGGCCGCTTTACAGAAAGTTCTTGAACCTTTAAAGGTAGATTGTCCTTCTCTTATGGATTATGAAGTTCGAATCCCAAGAGGTGGTGGTACTAGCGCCCTGACAGAGGCTATAATACTGTGGAAGTTTGGTGAAAAACGGATTAAAACCACCGGAGTTGATTCCGATCAAGTTATGGCTGCTGTTCGTGCCACAATGAAGTTTTTAAATCTGACAATCCTGATTGAAAACTAAAAGAGAATATTAGCAACAAGTTGTTGCACATTGATCGCAAGGGATGCGGGCTTATTTTCCTGTACCCCTTGCATCTTGAGTTTATGACGTATTACCTCAACTGCCTGATAAGCCAATACAGTGATGAACAAATGATCATCACTTCTTTTTTCCGTATGATGATATATGGGCCGTAATCCCAGTTCTGATTTCAGGCACCTGAATACCGCCTCCAGATCAGGCCTGAACTGCTATAGGTGATAGTATTTTTTAAGTTGCCCCATTACTATGCTCCGTCAAAGAAACTCAGTTGAGTTGTCCCTTGGTTTGCCACTCTGGTGATGGATACTTTTACCTGACCATGGTTGTTGAAATACATTTGTTTCATATCATTGGCAAAAGCATGGAGCATCCCGTCTGTGTGTGGGGTAAAAGTAGCGTGGTTCCCGCCTTTTCCGATTCGGAAAATTTCACTGCCGTTATCGCCCACTGATCCCATCAATTCAAACCAGTTGGCATGGGCACAGCGGCGTTTGTATTCTAAAAGTCCAAAGACTTCCTCTTTGTACCAGGGGAGTTCTTCTGTCTTCCAGCCTTCAGGTCCGCATTCAATAGTACTGTCCTTCCATTTTTCTTCGGAATTAATGGAAAAAGTATAATGTGCGTCTGTCTCAAGCTTAATTCCACGCCAACTGTATTTTTCTACAGAGCCGACAATAAATGATCCGGTCTCGTCAATTTGCAATGCTGTTCCCTTTGCGGTGTCATGAATAGTGGCGGCAGGATGAATCCGGCGCATTTTATTTTTGATGATATCAAATTCGCGCCCAGAGGTGCGCTTGCGTCTTGATTAATGCTGTACTCTGCAATTTTTGCGGTATCGATTGGCAGGCCACATTCTTTTGCCTGCAAGAGCATCCAGGTTAAAGGAATATTGGAAATTTTTACGTTTTTATTCCCGCCACCCACATCACTATGCACTCCTCTGAACCAGGTTTCCTGAATATTGATGTTTTTATTTCCAATATTCAATCGTGTCGGGACAAAGGTTTGACGCCTTCTTGAACAGACCAACCATGCACAAAAAAAACAAGTTCCCCCATAATATCTCCTGATCTGATCTGAATTGAACTGTGATATGAAGCTGCTGATGATATGTAGAAAATGTACAAACTATTAATCCCTTTCGATATAGGTTATGTGAAATAGGAATGCAATAGATTGTTTAATGAAAAATACGTTGTTACAGTGGTTTGCTTGTTGGTGTATGGAGTGTCTTGTAATAGAAATACTTCTTGGGCAACGCTTCTGGGGATATGGTTCTGCCCAAAAGCGTTGAGAAAAAATTGCAAAAATATACGAGGGAAAAACAATGGTCGCTGGATGAGCCGATCATTGGGGATGAAAAGAAATCAGGAGGCTATTTGGTGCTGTTGAAATTGATGTTTCCTTTAATCGTGCCGTTATGGCCAGCAATAATTACTTTGCTGCTTTCAATATTGTATTGAGTATTACCTACGGTCTCTTTTTCTTTTTGGGTAGCTTCCAGTCCAGTTTTTAATGCCTGCACCATTTGCAGCAGTTCTTGATCACCATTGGCTTTTGCTGTTGTAATTCTATATGTAAGTTCATCGTGCTGGAAGGGGAGGTCGGGTTTATCTTCTATTTTTCTGATAACAGGAAGAATTTCTTGTTTTTGATCAAATTTTTCCGCAATCTTATTTTTCAGTGTTTCGTATGCATCTGTCAGTCCTTTTTTACCAATTTCTGTAACGCCGGCAGTTGCTGCAGCGACAATAACAGCAGTAATAGGATCCATTGTTTTATACCTCCCTGAAGAAAATAGATTTTGAACAACTGCGGGGTTGCAGAAATTCATAGGTTTGAAAAATAAATTGTCTGGTATTTGCTTAAGCTACTTAAACCCATTCATCTATCAGAAAGCAAGGGCAAAAATTTAGTATTTCCAGATTGTTAATAACGTTTGCGCTGGAAGGGGAAAGCCGGGGCAAGGCATTGTTTGTTGATTAGGGATTAATTGTTCCAAACCATATCGAATCTCGGAAACTCTCTGCATTTGAAACGATTTTAAGCTGAATAATGTCGTAATATCCTCATTTTATAATAAAATTATTGAATGAATATTCAGTATTATCTATGTTCATTTATCTGAATATATTATTCTTTATGTGCAATAAGTATTTCTTTGAAAATCGACTACTAATAACGCGATACACTTTGATTATGCATGATACAAAACTTCATTCCAACGAGGATGCTGCGCAACCCGTTACAACGGTGAATGGTAGTAATATCGGAATATTAGGCAATGATGCTAAAGTTGAAGGGGATATCAAGCATATAAAGGGAGACCATACAGAAATTGTAGTGCAGGATGGAGGAATCATCCATTTTGAGCAAGCACCGGAAAGAAAAGAGAAGGCCTCTAGAACTAAAGCGAAAGTTCATGCAGATGTTTTTTTAAAAACACTCACGATCAACAGAAGTGATCAATATGATGAGTTCTTTAATATATACACCAAAACCTGTGATGAGAATCCCTTTGCTACTCAAATATTCTTTCTTCATGGTTTGTCTGAAGATTCCCATGACAAATTTATTGATAGGGTACAACAAACTCTTATTAATCATTATTCAAATGATAAAATTAGAGCTTCTTTTTCCAGGTCCAAATTAATTAAAGATTGGCCATCTGGAAAATCAAAGAAGAATCTTGGAAGAATATTTAATTCTATTGCCAGGGATCTGAAACTATGGGAAAAAATAGTTTGCCTTGAGGATCTTTGTGAAAAAATTCCTGAAGAGAAGGTGATTTTTTATCATAATATTCGTGCAAGTAAATGGGGTAAGCATACCAGAAGTCTGATTCAGGACTATATTGATTTTTTTGATACAAATATTTCAGAAAAGCACAAAAAACGATTCATTATATTCCTGAATGTTATGTATGAATCTCATTGGTTGAAAAAGAGAATTCCCGTGTGCTGTGAAAAGAATATTCATGGGATATTATCGAAACTGCATGAATCTACTAAATCGATGCATTACACGGTTCAAGTTTTGTCAAAGTTTGAGTCAGTTGTTGATCATGCTGCTATAGATGATTGGCTCATTGATATAAAAAGCGACAATAGGACAAGTGGGAATATAGATTTTAAAGTGAAGTGCGAAGAGCTGGAAGAACTGGCAAAAAAGAAGAAGTTGACTATGAAAATAGCTATTGAAAGAGCCGAGGAAATCATTGACCATATACGTCATGATACTGAACTTGGACATTTTTAAAAGAATTGCGAAATCGTAGTGCTGTCGTACAAATTTTAAAGTGATTATGTTTCTTGCGCGTAGAGATTGAAATGATATCAGGGGAAAAATTTGGAAATATGAGTGCCATTGAACAGCTTTGGTATAATAACTGTCTGGAATTGTGTAACCAATTAAGGGAATAACAGGGAAAAACTATGTTCAATAATCAAACTTTTGGTCTGTATCAGGGATCAGGAGAAACTCTTGCAGATCGTAAAGAAGAAATGCCGGTTTTTTCGCCGGCCTATTCTGGTATGAATGATCCCAAAGGATATGTTGTTGACCCAAGAAGCGGTTTGAGCGAAGCTGTCAATGTGGCTATTGCATTAGGCAAGCCGCTTTTGCTGACAGGTGAACCTGGGGTGGGCAAAACAACACTTGCGAAGAGTATTTCTCATGAGCTTGGTCTCAATCTCTTTAAATTTTATACCAAGACTACTTCTACAGCGAAGGATCTATTTTACTCCTATAACATGATGGAGCAATATGCTGCTGTTCATATCCGTAAAGAAAAACATGCTCCAACAGAGAAGTTTATAACACTCAATGCCTTGGGAAAAGCTATCCTCCTTGCAGAGGAGAATCATACCACAAAATCAGTAAATCTTATCGAGGAGCTGAAATCCTTAGTTGACACTGAAAAGTTATTGACAGGATTGTCCGTAGGGAAACCATGTCGTTGTGTTGTGCTTATTGACGAGATTGATAAAGCCCCAAGAGACCTTCCCAATGATCTTCTTCATGAAATAGAAAATATGGAATTTTCCATCATGGAGATGGAGGGTAATAAGATTAAGGCCGATGAAAAATACAGGCCTATCGTTCTTATTACCTCTAATTCTGAACGAAATTTACCTGATGCATTTCTTCGACGTTGTGTGTTTTACCATATCGAATTTCCTTCCAATGAGACACTCAAGGCAATAGTGAAAAAGCGATTTCGTCATAATGCTTTGCTCACAGCCTTTACTGATGATTTTCTTGATGCTGCCTGTGTTCATCTCCAGGAGATCCGTAAGCTGAAGCTCAAGAAGATACCTGCAACTGATGAATTTCTTGCCTGGCTCAGCATACTGAAGACATTTTATGATCAAGATAAATTGTTTCAGGAACAGGAAAAAGACAAAATGCTGTGGAGTTATGCCGCACTGGTTAAAAATAGAGATGATAGGGAGACTGTGGAACAATTTTATAAGAGGGGCTAGCCAGCCAGGTTTTGTAACCTCCTGAAAAAGTAGTAATTCGATAGGTTCCTCGTTCATTTTTTTGCTCAATAAAAAAATCCTAATCCAGGTAATTCAGCCTTATGTAATCTTATTTATTCAGGCAGAAGTTCTGGGAAAAGTACTTAACAGGCGATATGCCCTCTTCTCTTACGATTGATGATCTCAAATTTACTGCGAAAACGTCCGGTCTTGCCTTTGCCGAATTCATAACGATTCTTAAAGGGCAGGGCTTTACGATAACCGTTGAGCATTATCAACGGCTTTATGGCTTATTGGACAAAATTCATGGCCAAAACGATTTGTCCTCGCTGAAATTCACACTTTGTCCTCTTTTTGCAACGACATCTGGACAGCAGCAGCTTTTTTACACCCTTTTTGATTCCTATTTCCAGGCGGAAGCCTCTTCGCCAGTCCCCAATACAGAAAAGGATAATCCTTCAAATTCTGAAGGTAAAGTTGAAACAAAACTAAAAATTGGCACACGCAAAACTACCTTTTGGCTCCTAGGTGCTTTCTGCTTACTGCTGTTGGGGGCATTGTTATTCTGGTGGTTGAAACCGCCAGTTGTTGGTCCTTTGGATGAGGAAATAGTCAGCGAAAAGAACATAGAGCCTTTTTCTCTAAAACAGAAAGAAGGAAAGAGCATTGTCATCATCTTGCCAGGTGGGGATGCTCCGTCTCTAACCATTTGGCAGCAGTATTTCTGGCATTTTTTTATCGTATCCGCAGCATTGCCCTTTGTCGTGTTGTTTCTTCTTGAACTGCGCCGCAGGCAGGGGAAACAGATGGTGCTCCAACGGGAGAAAAACAGGGATAAAACTGCCAAGATATGGCATCTCTCCATCCCTTCCCAGGAGCCTGTGTTTTTACGGGATGAAGGTTTTTATACTGCTGCGCGAAAGTTGCAGCAACGGGAAGAAACAGATCAGTCCCGCCTGGATCCTGTTGGCACCATCGAGGCAACAGTCAGGAATCTAGGTGTTCCCACCTGGCGAGAAAAACAAATCAGCAAACCTCCAGATTACTTGTTCCTTATTGATATACCGAAACATAATGAGCATTATGCACAATTTATTGATGTTCTAGTTGCAGGATTGAATAATGAGGCAGGTTTTGACGGTTTTTGTACTGTCTTTTATTATCACCATGATCCAAGGATCTGTTACGAAGCGCCAGGCGGTAAATACCATTATTTTTCTGATCTGGTTGACAGGTTCCACCATTGCCGGCTGGTGCTTTGCGGGAAAGGTGAGGAACTGCTTGATCCCTTTACCGGTGATCCTTCAGCCTGGCTAGATATTTTTGAAGATTTTCACCCCCGTTTTTTCCTGACAACAGTCAGCCCCAGTGATTGGGGCATGACAGAGCTTGCCCTGGCCCGGGAATTTTTTGTGCTGCCCGCAAGTTATGGTGGATTGCGCGCCATTCCTGGCTTGTTTGTTGGTGATGCTGAGCAGGATTTGAAGACATGGGTGGCTGGAGACAGCCAGGAGCGGCAGTGGGATAAAAAACTCGATGATCCTGAGCAGCTTCGTGCCTGGCTAAATGACAGCAAACTGTTTCAATGGGTCTGTTGTTGTGCGGTGTACCCGGATTTACACTGGAATATTACGCTGCATATGGGCCTTTCTCTGTTTCCTGACAAACTGAATGAAGCTGCACTGCTGAAATTGATTGGCCTGCCGTGGTTTCGTACCGGCAGAATGAGTGAAAAACTACGTAATAATTTACTTCAGGCACTGGATCTGGAGACCATTGTACAAGTCCGGAAATCTATTGTCGGGCTTTTTGATGCAAGCCCGCCACCAAAGGGGAGCGAGGCTGCAGATCAGTATGGTTTGTATCTGGCCATGGATCGCTGGGCGGAATCAGGTAAAAAAGGGAAAGATAAAGAACTGCTGCAGCAGGAGCTTGCAGCAATTCCCACGCATTTACTCAATAAGGATTTGACTTTTATTCGTTTGCTTGAAAATAGGACAGGGGTGTTGGGGTTTCTGTTGCCAGCGCGATTTTACAACTGGTTCTTTGAAAGGGGGATTCCTCTACTCGGTCTGCGAACAAGGGTGCGTGCCCTGACAAGTTTTGCTTCTGCCGGATTCATTGCAGCCATTATGTCCTTATTCATCCCTGAGTTGCCTGTAGCCGCAGGGGGAGGTGAGATTTCTTTAGATTTCGTTCATATTCCAGCAGGGGAGTTTTCCATGGGAAGTCCTAAGGATGAAGAGGGTCGCTTTTCAGATGAGATGCTCCATGCCGTAACTCTGACCAGGGATTACTATCTTCAGTCTACAGAGGTTACCCAGGGGCAATGGGAGCAGGTGATGGGTGAAAATCAAAATCGTTCTTCCTTTAAGGCATGCGGTTTGGATTGTCCTGTAGAGAATGTCAGTTGGAACGATGCACAGGAGTTTATTGGGCAGTTGAACCAGTTGAGTAAAAACAAGTATACTTTTCGTTTACCCACAGAAGCAGAGTGGGAGTATGCAGCACGGGCTGGTGGAAAGAGAGAACTCTATAGCGGCAGTGATATATTGGACAAGGTTGGGTGGTATAGTGAAAATAGTGGGAGTGCAACTCAATCGGTGGGTACAAGAGATGCAAATGCATTTGGTCTTCATGATATGAGTGGAAATGTCTGGGAGTGGGTACAGGACTGGTATGATGATAAATATTATGCAAACAGTCCTGAAGTGAATCCTCAGGGCCCTGATCAGGGCTCGTACCGGGTGTTGCGCGGCGGCTCCTGGTACGACCCTGCCTGGGGCTGTCGGGCTGCGAACCGTTACTACTGGCATCCCGATGGCCGCAACTCCGTTCTCGGCTTTCGGCTTGTTCTCTCAGGTCAGCAAGAGCCAGGCCCAGCCCAGTAAGGAAGCGGAATGGAAACGGAGGGTGATGCTGCCGGTAAAGGGCGGAGGGACGGAGCCCGTTCCGGCAGTGTCGACCCGGAGTTGGAATGGAGCGTGAGCCAAAGGTGATCTATGGGACTACAGTACAAATTTTTTACAATCCCTCTCCATGAGGCAGAAGAGTTGGAAGTTGAATTGAATCGTTTTCTTCGCTCTGTTCGTGTGGTGCAGGTTCAACGTCAGTTTGTTGATCAGGGGGAGTACTCGCGCTGGGCCTTGCTGGTGGAATATATGAGCGACACTGTTCCAGCGGAGACAGGTAGTGGTGAGGGGAAAAAGAAAAGTGTTGATTACAAACAGGTGCTGTCTTTTGAAGATTTTGAGATTTTTGTCCGGCTTAGGGAGTGGCGAAAATTTAAGGCCGCTGAGGAAGGAGTACCGGTCTATATTATTTTTACCAATGAGCAACTGGCTAAGATCATAGTGAATCGCGTGGGGACTCAAGCAGGTCTTGCGGAGATTGAAGGTGTGGGCAAGGCAAGGATCAGCAAGTATGGTGAAGAAATTCTTCGGGAGTTTCAAGCTGCTTGTGTGGACAGGGAACAAGAGGACGGGGCTTGAGGCGAAAAGGGAATTTATACCAGCATATTTCCACCTATGAAAACCTTTGTCTGGCCTATCGAAAAGCTGCCAGAGGGAAACAGGATCGCCAGGAGGTGATTGGATTTCGCAACAATTTTACAGTAAATATCAGGAAACTGCAGGATGAGATTATCAGGCATCAGCCTGATATCGGTCATTACTATTTTTTTATGGTACATGATCCCAAACCACGTTCTATTTGCGCTGCATCCTTTCCTGAACGTGTTCTTCATCATGCAATTATGAATATCTGTGAACCTGTGCTGGAATCCTATTCGATTTTTGATTCCTATGCTTGCCGTAAAAACAAAGGGAATCGCAAGGCCTTGATCCGGGCCCAGCATTTTTCCCGGAAGTATTCCTGGTATCTCAAACTCGATATCCGTAAATATTTTGACTCCATTGATCATGGATGCATGCTGGAATTGTTGGGGCGTCGCTTTAAGGACAGGCAGCTCCTGGAACTGTTTGAAAAGCTACTGGCAACCTATCAGGCGGTTTCCGGTAAGGGACTCCCCATCGGCAATCTTATCTCTCAACATCTCGCGAATTTTTATATGGGAGTCTTTGATCATTGGGTTAAGGAACAGCGCCTGGTCAAAGGATACCTACGTTATATGGATGATTTTCTTCTCTTTGGCCGGGAAAAGCGATTTCTACAAAATGAACTGCAGGCTGTTGCTGTATTTTTGAAGACTAAACTCAAACTGGATCTGAAAGATCCTATTCAATTAAATCGTTGCGGACATGGGATTCCTTATCTTGGCTACCGTGTCTTTCCCCATACCATTGCACTTTCTTCCAGCAGCCGGAAACGATTTGTGGATAAATTCATTGTTTATCAGCAGAATATGCTCCAGGGCAAGTGGACAGAGGCAGAACTGGCAAGGCATATGGAACCGCTGGTGGAATTTACTCGTTTTGCCTCTGCAGATTCTTTTCGGCGAAAAATTATCAACGATCACGGGGTGGTGTCCTGAAAGCTCGAACCGGGTGATGCGCGGCGGCTCCTGGAACAACCCTGCCAGGAACTGTCGGGCTGCGAACCGTAACAACTGGCAACCCGATAACCGCAACAACAATCTCGGCTTTCGGCTTGTTCTCTCAGCTCACCAGGTCTGGTGGATACCGGCCTGCTGACCCGGACACACTCCTGCCCCCAGCTGAACCATAGATTGGGGCAAACACGGCAAACCCTGCCGGAGCTGGTAATCTGCGCGGATGCCAGATGAACGTCCCGGCAGGTTTTATCGTTTTTTCAATTAATTCAATCTAGAGATTCATACTGTATCATTGCAGCAGGAATGAAATAATCTTTGTATGTCTGCGTTTTTTAGTTGTGAAATGAAGTTGGAATGGAGCGACCAAACTATAAAATATCTACCTTTTGACACGAATAAAGTAGAGAGGAAAGCATGAGCGAGCAGCCAGATAAGATTGCCAGGATAATTGTTACAGGCATTGTTCAAAGCAGAGATTCGGTTCAGATCCAGAGTGCATATACCAAAGTGAAGGAATTAATTCTGGATCATTTCGGCCCTGCTGGAGACTTATATGAGGCATTGATCCATCTGGAAAAACGACCGGGAAAACGGGCACGGCAACAGGCAATTGAAGAGGAAATTGAATGTGTGTGCAGTGTTCTCGGTATCTATGAAGCTGTCGCAGTCTTGGAGAGTTGTCTTGAACCTGTCGTGCTGCAGGATCAGCAGGATACTGGAAAACAGGTGATCGTGCACAGTAGTCAGGTTGGTGTGGTTGGTGACTATGCGACAATTAGGGACGTTCATTTTCATGATAATGGTGGCGAAAAAACACTTTCGAACGAGGAAGTTTGCAACCGGTATCGAACCCAGTTGCAGAGACTGCATAAGGATTTGCCCCTTCGTGGGGTGGATGTCGGTGTGAGCGATCCCGGCAATGGGCAGGAACAAATGGCCTTGGATCAGGTGTATATTTCCCTGGATACTCGAACCCCGGTCAAACTGCCGGAGGAAAAAGGTAATGATCGCGCTAGACAATCACCCGAATTTGCAGAAACGGACGAAAAACGACTGCTGTCAGCCCTGGAAGCAACTGTGGAGAACCGCTGTGTAGTTCTTCTTGGAGACCCTGGATCAGGCAAGACTACTTTTTTAAATCATCTTACCTTATGTCTAGCTTTATATAAAAAGGATGGTGCAGCCTGTTTGCTGGCTGACTGCTGGCCTCAGGAATATGCAAGTCTGTTGCCGATCCCTGTTGTCTTGCGTGATTTTGCCATCTCCTTAACTAATATCAAGGAGCCCGCAGCACCGGGACATCTCTGGGATTTTATCCGTACCCGTTTGGAGGCGCAACGGTTGGGCTTTTGTGCAGCAGCGCTTGAAAAAGGGCTGGAGCAGGGGGAGGTTGTTGTTTTGCTGGATGGACTGGATGAAATTCCGGATTTAAGCAAACGGCAGTTCATTCAAGATGCCATTGTGGCCTGTGCAACACGCTATGAGAACAGTCGCTTTATTATCACCTGTCGCGTTCTGTCTTACCAGGATCGTCAATGGCAGCTTGATTCCCAGTTGTTTCCTGTCTTTGAACTGGCCTCTTTTGATGCAAGCAAAAGAGATGATTTTATTGTTGCTTGGTACAATGATCTCTGTCGAATTCATGTTGTTCAATCAGTTGAAGAGGCCCAGCGTTTGACCCGCCGGCTCCAGCAGGCTATTAAACGGCCCGATTTGCGGCAGTTAGCGGGAAACCCTTTACTGCTGACGGTCATGGCGTTGGTTAATACTCATAAGGGGCGCCTTCCCGATGCCCGTGCCCTGCTCTATGAAGAAACCGTGGATCTTCTACTTTGGCGCTGGGAAGAAGTGAAAGGTATTGGAGAGCAGAAGCAGACACGATTACAGGAATTACTCCATGAGGTTGGACGGGCTGATATTGATCTGAAAAAAGTGTTGTGGCAGGTAGCTTACGATGCACATAGAAAATCAGAAGGCAGTGAAGATGATTCTCTGGCGGATATCAGTGAATGGGAACTTCTAAAGAGTTTTGCTGCCTTGCATCCAACTGATAGTAAGGACTGGGCGCAACAGCTTATTAATATTATGAAAATGCGTGCCGGGCTCTTGTTGGAACGTGAACCCGGAGTCTACTTTTTCCCCCACCGTACCTTTCAGGAGTATCTCGCCGGTGCTTATCTGTCGTCCTTGCCAGATTTTTCCACAAAAATTTCACAGTGGTTGGAAAAGGATACTTTCTGGAGGGAAGCGGTTTTGCTGGGAGTGGGACGGTTGGTCTATCAGGTTCTTGATGATACCAAGGCATTGGCGTTGGTTGCAGAGTTATGTCCTGACAAAATTGTTGATTCTGAACCTGGTTGGCGCAAGGTCTGGATAGCAGGGGAAGTATTGCTGGAAATTGGTCGGGCCAGGTTCAAAGACAGCGGCTTAGGGAGAGAGATGGCAGAGCGCGTGCGGCACAGGCTGGTAGATCTGCTTGGAAATGGTGCTCTGAATTCTAGAGAAAGGGTGTCTGCTGGAAATGTTCTCAGCAGTCTTGGCGATCCCCGTTTTGATCCAGACAACTGGTATCTGCCTCACGGAGATAAGTTTGGTTTTGTCAGGATACCAGCAGGCTCTTTTCTTATGGGCAGCGATAAGGCAGTTGATCAGGATGCCGGGGAAGCTGAATTTCCCCAACGTTCTGTGACACTTTCAGAATTCTGGATATCCCGGTATCCGGTGACATGTGCCCAGTACCTAAGGTTTTTGGAGGATGTTGGTCGTGAAATAACAGAAGAATGGAGAAAGTATAATCAGTATGACAATCATCCAGTCGTTGAGATAAGTTGGAATGACGCCATGGAGTATTGTGTGTGGCTTTCCAGGAAAATGGAGGCTACCGGCCTTAGTTTTCAGCTGCCAACTGAAGCACAATGGGAACGGGCAGCAAGAGGTACCGGAGGGAATATATTTCCATGGGGCAATGAGCCGATTGATGCAGAGAAGTCGAATTATAATGGAAAGAATTGGAAAGACGGTATTGGCACAAGTTCAGTAGGTAGTTTCCCCCAGGGAGCTGCTATAGATAGCAGTGTGTATGATCTATCCGGCAATGTTTTTGAATGGGTTCAGGATTGGTATAAGAAGTATGAGGAAGTTGACCTTGTTAATCCTGTTGGGCCTGATAAGGGCTCGGACCGGGTGATGCGCGGCGGCTCCTGGTACTACCCTGCCAGGCTCTGTCGGGCTGCGTACCGTTACGACTGGCTACCCGATTACCGCAACTACGATCTCGGCTTTCGGCTTGTTCTCTCAGGTCAGCAAGAGCCAGGCCCAGCCAAGTAAGGAAGCGTAATGGAAACGGAGGGTGATGCTGCCGGTAAAGGGCGGAGGGACGGAGCCCGTTCCGGCAGTATCGACCCGGAGTTGGAATGGAGCGTTTTTGGGATGGTGTTTGGATAGCTGAATTATTGATACCGACAGGTGTTTGATTATGGCATGGAGCTGGCTCTACAAAGGAAAAATATTGTGACAGATTTTAATAAAAAAACCGAAAATAAGGATGTGAATTCCTGCAGAACAGTAACCACTTCTCAAGTTGGAGTGATCGATGATAATGCTGTTATCAAGAAACGGTAGTGGGGTCAAGTCTTTGCTTCCCTCTTGTCTGCTAATTATGTTTTTTAAATCAACTGTAGATGTTCAGGAAACACCTAAAGTTGAGAAATTGCTAAACTGGTTGAGGTTGCCAATTAGAAGTTTTACATGGGACTCTGATATGTTATCTCGTTTCTTGTTATCCAATCAATTGTGCATGATATACAGTTAGAAAATAATCTACATGGCTGAAATTACGTTATCAACAATTTCTACTTTTGCGTAGATATAGAGAAACTAGATAACAACTTCTTCTGTTTTCGGGGGTTTAGAGTATGTTCAACAATGAAGCTAAAATAGTCCGCACTGCAATAGAGTCGCTGAGATCAGAAAAAAATCCTCTACTCATCCAAGAATTGGAACATGAACAAGGAGCAGCATCAACAGGTCTCGAATATTATGGAATTACCAAATCTTTCTCGAAAGATTCCAGCAGGAAAATGATCTTTTAAAATCGACTAAATCTAAGATCAAACTGGCTATAAATGCAGTAGTGAAAATGTACACAAAGTAGGAAAGAAAATAAATATGCCACTGGAAGAACATTATCTTGGTGATGAAAATTGGTATAATTTTGTTTCATTATTTAAGTTAGAGTGGCAGAAATGCCCTTTTAAGACGGAACTGGTAGAAAAACTCAATGGAATGGAAGGTCTGGCAATGGTCCTCTATGGTACATGTTTAAACTCTTCCTTGAATTGGGTTGAGAATAAAATTCCAGCATTGGATGGATTAACACCTCTCGAATGTTTGAAAAACGATAGTGGAATTAAACGGCTAAGAACCTGTTTGAATCGAATGCCAAGATAAAAACAGAACAAAAACATTGGAAGAACAATAGGGGGCAGACCGAAAGCGCCGGTAAAAGCCGGCAAAGAGCAGCGGGTGTAAGTCCCGTGCATGGTAAAGGCTAGCAACCAACCGTGGCCCCGAGTCATGCGTCGGCCATCCGTAGCTGAATAGATGAATGCCAACAAGTGAGTGTGATTGCTGGTAGCTGTTCCCAAAAGGAGAAACATTGTGACAGGCAATAAAAAAAAATCCGGAAATAACAGTCAGAGTTCTCGCATAAGCGTAACCGGTTCCACCGTTGGAGTGATTGGTGATAATGCTGTTATCACAGGTGGAATTCATTTTCATGGAAATCATGGCGAAGAAACTTCACCGTCGGCTACTCAGGAACCGGCAACACAGAACTCGGAGCTGCAAGGGCACATTCTTCATCTTTCTGATCTCCATTTTGGTACCCATGATGATGCCGAACTCTGGTGCAGTCAACTTGCCAATGATTTGAAAAATGACCTGAACTGTCAGAGTCTTGAAGGGGTGATAGTTTCTGGTGATATCGCCAACTTTTCTGTCGAAGATGAATATAAGGCCGCCAGTAAATTTTTCACTGACTTACAGCAAGAATTTGGTTTGAAAGCTCATCAAATTGTAATCGTTCCCGGTAATCATGATCTGAACTGGAACGTATCAAAAAAGCAGGGTTATTCACTTCAAGAGCGGGAAGATGTCAGTGAAGCGTTGCAGGACGGTAAATATATAGCGGTAGACGAAGATGTTATTCGGCTCCGTAATGAAGATGGTTATAAAAAACGATTTGAAAATTTCAGTGCTTTTTATGCAGATATAACAGCAAAATCCTATCCTCAGGATTATCTGGCACAGGGCATGATTCATCATTTACCTGAGTTAAATCTCCTGATTCTTGGCCTGAACTCCTCCTGGGAGCTGGATCATCATTTCACTGCCCGTGCCTCCATTAATCCCGGTGCACTTGCCCGGTCTCTAAACATTATCCGCAACAATGATACCTATCAGCGATGTTTAAAGATTGCTGTCTGGCATCATCCGCTCAATAGTCCTGATGCTGACCGGATAACAGATCATGGATTTATGGAACAGTTAGCCCAAAACGGCTTTTGTGTTGCTTGCCATGGTCATCTTCATGAAGCTCAGTCCAATAGTTTCCGATATGACATGTCTCCTCAGGGTCGGAAAATAGATATTATCGGCGCAGGAACCTTTGGTGCACCTGTTGGTGCATGGCGGCCGGGAATTCCGCTGCAGTACAATTTGCTGAAACTGCATGCTGATAGAATAATTGTCCACTCAAGGCGTCGTGAGGAATTAAACGGTGCCTGGAAAGCCGATGCCATATGGCAGCAGGGGCCGGGAGAAGACCCTCTTCCCCGTTATGAAATCACGTTGCCAACATTACCAGCGCAAAAAGATCGTTCTCAGTCGTCTCAAATAGAAAAGGAAAAAATAAATGATGCGCTGGATGTCCCCTTGATCTTTCCGGAGTCATATAGGAAATGGCTCCTTGGCCGCTGCAGCTATATGGATATTGACAGACTGCGTGAAAAGGGCAAGGTGATTAATGTTGATTTGCCAGAGCTGTTTATCCCGCTCTATACAAGTTCGGTGGGGGAAGAAAAGACAAGTGAAAATGCACTGGCCGAAGGTTTTCATAAAGGACAGCATGAACAAAATATTGAAGATCTTATTCTCACCCAAAAAAGCTTGCTGGTCAAGGGGCAGGCGGGTTCGGGCAAGACAACTTTACTGCGGCATTTTTGTTTGAATCGTTGCCAGCAGCAGTTCGCAGAAAATGACTTGCTGCCGGTGCTGATTTTTCTAAAGGACTGTAAGCAATATGACATTAAAAATAATTCATTACCCAGTCGAGCAAATGCAGAAAACATACTGGAGTATCTTTTTGCTCACACAGGCAATGGTCTGGATCTTGATACTGTAAAGCAATTTTGCCGGGCCGGAAAAGCTGTTTTTTTGTTTGATGGTCTGGATGAGATTGATTTGAAGCTCCGTGATTTAATCGTTATAAGCTTTGCTGATTTTTTTGATTATTATAAAGCATGCACGATAGTGTTCTCTGGTCGGCCTCATGGTTTTGATGGTGCTGTTATAGAGCGTTTTAGCGAGTCACTGGTAGAGATTCTTCCCTTGAATTATGAGCAGGTAAAGTTGTTTGTCAACAAGTGGTTTTGTACCATAATGGAGACCAATGCAGGTTCCTGCAACAGAACGGCTGCCTCCATGCTGGGGGAGATGAAAACCCATGAAGCAATAGATGTTTTAAAAGATACGCCGCTGATGCTCACTGCTATTTGTCTGCTCTATCACGATAATAAAGAGTTGCCCGGGCAACGGGCAGAACTGTATAAAAAATTTATCGAGTATTTGTTGTATCGCCGCTTTGATAATCCGGAGAAGGTGCTGTCATTCCTGAAAAAAATCGCCTGGACTATGCATGTTGATGAAAAGAACAATGTTCGTACTATTAATCATAAGGATGCCTTGAACATCCTCGCTGAGTTCTTTCCTGCCGGGGAAAATGAGCTGCCAGAAATGCATTGTAACCGCCTGAAAAAGGAATTTGACACCATTGAGCCAAATTGTGGATTGTTGCGCTTGGAAAACGGCATGTATGAGTTCTGGCACCTGACATTTCAGGAATTTCTCACTGCAATGTATCTGGCTGACAGTGTGCGTGATAACGTGTCAGAGGCTGTTAAAGAATATTGGCAGGTTGAGTGGTGGCATGAAGTGATCGAACTGTATGTAGGGTATCTTTCTATTCAGAGTGCCGGTATGGCAAATGGAATTTCACAGAAAATTTTTGAAAAGAAAGATACCTCTCCGTATGTCAGGTGGCGGCTGGCGGCCAAAGCGCTTCTTTCTATACACGTAGACAGACGGGAGCTGGAAATTACAAAACTTGCCACCAAACATTTGGGTGACATCTTAGTCTCAGAGGCACAACCGGTTGCTCGTCTGGACGCTGGGCAATTGCTGGGAAGATTGGGAGACCCTCGAAATTTGCGGCAATTTATCCCGATTGCAGGTGGAAGCTATACGATTCAGAAGAAACCAATAACCCTTGCGCCATTTGAAGTTGCTCAATATCCGGTAACCAATGCATGGTTTGCAGAATTCATCCGGGATAATGGATATAGCAACCATCAGTATTGGACCAAAGAAGGAAGGCGATGGCTGGATACTGCAAAAGTAAAAGAACCTCGACTGTGGCAGGAACGAACATGGAATTGTCCTAATGCTCCTGTTGTTGGCATCTGTTGGTATGAAGCCACTGCCTTTGTCCGGTGGTTATCTGCGCTGGATGAGACCAACACCTATTATCTTCTCACCGAGGAACAATGGCAGGCGGCTGCCACCGGGAAAGACAACAGGGAATATCCCTGGAAAGGTGACTGGCAGGAGGATTATTGCAATACAAAGGAATGCGACCTGGAGCAGATATCACCTGTTGGCATGTTTCCTTATGGCAAAACTCCGGAAGGTGTTGCGGAAATGACTGGAAACGTCTGGGAATGGACTTCATCGAATTATCATTCGGAGCAATTATATGAAGATTTTTTGTATGATGAGGAAATGGATAAGCTTAATGAACAGTATCAATTGGCTGTTGATAAAGATGAAGAAGAACGTCTAAGAAATATTATAGTGGAGAAATGGCAGGAAAATGACAGGCAACTACCGGTGCTTCGGGGCGGTTCGTGGCTCAACTATCGTAGCTACGCCCGCTGTGCTTTCCGCTTCAGGTACTTCCCGTTCCTCAGGATTAACAATGTGGGATTTCGTTGCGCCAGGACGGCTGTGAAATAACCCTTTTTTCTTTTACTCTTTTACCCTTTGTCGCCGCAAACTGAGTTAATAATATGACCAAGGAAGTTGACGCAATAACCAAACTGTATGATTATCTCCTGTGGCTTGTTCCCAAGCTGGAGAAATTCCCAAGGAGTCAGAAGTTCTTGTTGGCTGATCGGGTTCAAAATCTGTTGCTGGATCTTCTTGAATTACTGATTGAGGCATCGTATTCAAAGAAAAAATATCAGTTGCTTTCAGCTGCGAACCTCAAATTGGAAAAGGTTCGATACCTGATGCGGCTGGCAAAGGATTTGAAGCTAATTAATCTGAAAAGTTATGAGGTTTCCGCCAGAATGATCAACGATATCGGAATTTCGGTGGGGGGCTGGCTGAAGTATTTACGAAAATGAAGACATTCAAAAACCTGTACCCTGACATAATATCGTTTGAAAATCTTTTGCTTGCTTCACGAAAGGCGAGAAAAGGAAAAAGATTCAAGGAATCCTGCTCCAGGTTTGAATTTAATCTGGAGGGAGAACTGCTGTCCCTTCAGCAGGAATTAACAGAGATGACTTATTGTCATGGCGGCTACCGGGATTTTTTTATCTTTGATCCAAAACAACGACTGATCAGCGCAGCTCCTTATCGAGACCGTGTTGTTCACCATGCTTTGTGCAATATTGTGGAGCCAATTTTTGATCGTTCATTTATCTCAGACAGTTACGCCTGTCGAAAAAATAAAGGGGCTCATGCAGCAGTAAACCGATATACCCGCTATGCCAGGAAATACAGGTATGTCCTGAAATGTGATATCAAAAAGTATTTCTCCAGTATTGATCAGGAAATACTTTACTCCATTCTTACCAGAAAGATTAAATGCCCCAACACTATCTGGTTGCTCAATGAAATTCTCTGTTCCCGCCGTGACACGTCCAATCTTGTCTATTTTCCCGGTGACAGTCTGTTCACACCGATGCAGAGAAAGAAAGGAATACCAATAGGCAATTTGACCAGCCAGTTTTTTGCCAATGTTTATCTCGATGGTTTTGATCACTTTGTAAAAGAAACACTACGGTTGCCCTACATCAGATATGTGGATGATTTTGTAGCCTTTGCCGATTGCAAATATCAGCTTAAGGAGGCAAAGGAGCAAATGAACGGTTACCTGGATACACTTCGCCTGAAGATGCATCCAAATAAAAGCCGGGTGTATCGTGTGACTGATGGCGTTCGTTTTTTAGGATACAGAATGTTTCCAGATCACAGATTGCTTGATAAGGGCAATGTGCTTCGCATGCGAAGAAAGTTAAAGATATTAAGTGATGGATATAATGAAGGGACAGTGTCTTTTGCCACTGTTCATCAATCCATCCAGAGCTGGGTAGGACACGCCGCCCATGCCGATACCTGGAAGATCAGGGAAAAGGTACTTGGCAGTGTGGTCTTCCAGAGGGGTGATGCCAGAGGAGCTTCGGGGCGGTTCGTGGAACAACAATCGTAACAACGCCCGCTGTGCTAACCGCAACAGGAACAACCCGAACAACAGGAATAACAATGTGGGATTTCGTTGCGCCAGGATCAGGGATCGGCTCAGCCGAAACAAGTACTGCCAGAGCTTAGTTTTTTACGGAAAACTTAGGCGTGTAGTTTCTTGGTCCAGGCATTACTCCTGTGTCGG
>PJEL010001730.1_pt1 | contig 21159 bp, 23 predicted proteins | sample 1853271 | NCBI WGS metagenome assembly PJEL01 (sample SAMN08108733, study PRJNA415343) | Invertebrate metagenome, whole genome shotgun sequencing project. | host: Globobulimina | place: Sweden: Gullmar Fjord | collected 2015-08
CATCCTAATACAGCTATGGCAGCAGTAGTTGCGTTGGAGACTAAGCTAGGAATTGATAACGCTCCAGCCGTTGGTTTGGGTGGAGTTAGTTTTGATCCTACTGGTCAAGCAGCTAATCCAGGTGCAGGTGGTTCCCCTACTATATGGGTAGATAACGCTGCTCCTGGATTTCCGTTAATGTATACGGATGATTTGGGTGTTAACTACAGTCTTTTAGGTGATGGAGGTCAAAGACGTAGAGCTGTTATAAATATCGTTGATTGTACGGCCGCTCCACCAACAGAAGTGCTTGGTGATAGATACATCATTGACAATACTGTTGGTGCAGTTCATGCCAATTGGGATGGCGCTGCAAAGAATGATATTGTTCAGTTTGATGGAGTTGTATGGATAACTGAAACTCCGATAGAAGGTTGGGTTACATATGTAGATACTGCGAATGATGATTATCGTTTTATTGATGATGGTGTACCCACTTGGGAAATCGTAAAAACGCTTGTGTCCTTGAACGATGCTTACGACAATGGGAGCGCAATAACGGCGGATGCTGGGGCAGTGCAAATTACGGTGCCGGACACGTCCAATAACGTTGGACTAGAGATTATACAAAATGATGTTACTAATAATCCTTATGCCATAGAGTTAGGTGGGAGTTCGTTATTTTCTGGTGTTATTTATAGCGAAGATAATGCTAATCTTAGTGGTCTACACAATCATGTTTTAATTGGTTTTGGCAGTGATAACCATCTTACAGTTGGTGCTACGTCGGATGCTGCAGATGCAGCACTACTTACTACAGTATCTGTAGGTGCACAATCCACGAACAATGGAGCTACGGCTATCTTGGGGTCGGATGTGGGTAATGTTAATTATCCCAGCCAAGTGTTTATAGATGCAGAGGGGGGCAGTAACGCTGGGGCTGTACTCGTAGGGGTTAACAGTATTGCTCAAAGTACTGCTAACGTATATATTGCGACGCAAGGACTTGCTCAAGAAATTCATATTGGAAATTCGACGGCAGGTCGGGTTGATCTAATTGATATTGAAACTAGTGACGGAGACATATCAATAATCAGTAGTGACAATCTCTGGTTAGAAGGTATTGGTGGTGTTGTAGGTATTACTGCGAGTCCTCTTAGATTTGATGAAGTGGCTAAACCTACACGGGTAGCTGACAAAGGGTTTAGGTATGCTAAGGATGTCAGTGGGGTAACAGAAGCATACTACATGGATGACGATGCTGGAGCATCTGGTAGAGAAATACAGATGACAGATGACGGGTACACAGCAAATGTATCTGTAGCAGCAGCAAACAATGTGTCCGCACTTAAGGTAAATCATAATGATACAGGTGTTGGACATGCTTTATTACCTGGGGGACAACAGCCGGGAATACTTATTACAGGAACAAATAAATATGCCGGTTCTATATATCAACAAGACGGTCCGGCAGATAGCGTCATGGGATTCGCTAATGTTGTGTCGGCAGGTGTGAATTCCCCCAATGTCAGTATTGCAAATCAGGCGGTGGGTACTGGTGACCCCACGACGAATATACAGAATTTTGCTTTGGGTGGGGGTGATGCTTCGTTGGGTATCGCTAATCAAGCCACTTCAGGCACAGGTTTGTCTGAATTGGGCATTGTGTGTGGGTCAGATACAGGAGAGGCCCGACTAAAATTCCAGGCTGCAACATCGGGCGCAGGCACGTCTCGAATGGCTTTTGAGGGCAGTACTGTTGGTGGTTCGGTCGACGCCTACTTCAGTGGTTTTGACTATATCGATTTCCGTGACGGAACTGTTCTTAGAGTTGAAAAACGTGTAGGTGATCCTTCGCTAGTGGCTGACAGGGGTCAGTATTACACACAAGATGTTGGCGGGGTTGTAGAAGCGTTTTACTTTGATGATGATGGCGGTACTGGAAATGCTGTCCAACTAACTAATAACGGTAAAGTTAATGGTATCGTAGCTGATACGACCGATGACCAAACCGTGCAAACTACAGATGCAACAGTTACTACTATTGCTACATATTCAACTCTGGCCAGTTCTCAGACTATTTCCATGAAAGTCACCGTCTGGGCTCGTCAGAGTGGTGGGATTGCGGGGGTAGTTGGTGATTCGGCTAAGTATATAGTTGAAGGTCTGTTTGAGCGAAGTAGTGGGGATGTTGTTACCAGCAAGGATGAGAACTTTATCTCAGTATACGAGGATCAAGCAGCATGGGACGTTACGTTTGTTATAAGTAGCCAGGATATTCAAGTTAAGGCTACTGGCGAAACAAACAAAGACATCGAATGGCGCTGCCAACTGGAGGTAAGTGAACATGGCTAGGCGATTTCCAATAACTACGAGGGTTGAAAGCGGCACGGGTGCCTTCCGCGCTTTGAAGAACTTCTCTACGAGCAACTATTATTCGACAGCTGATACTGTGTTACGTGCCCATGGCGCGACGAGGTACACGGCTGGCGCTATTATTGCACCTTTCAGCGCGAACAGGGGTTCCAATACATTTGTTTGGGAGTGGACGACTGGTACGAGTATAGCGTTCTGCTGTCGAGACGGCTCTGCCAACGGCTATGAGGCAGGCCAGGATGGCGGAGTTGGGGGTATTGCACAACAGAATCAATTTTTGGCTAGAGCTGGGTCTGGAGGCCCTGAATTAGGCTCCAGGAAGGGGGCAGGGCAAGGATTCTCAGACGAGGCGGGGATGGTTGGATCTTTAAATATGTTGATAGCTATGCTTGACGACGATCCTTATCCTGGCAGCGGTCTTTATGTAAATGGCTGCATACAGGAGGCGGATGCGGTTGCGTCATCTGGGTCAACTACTCAGAACCTGCGCATAGGTCTTAATTATCTTAACAATTTCCTTGAGGGATGGTTGGTAGGGTTCTTTTTTCATACGGACATAATGAGCCTCAAAGAACAGTCCATTCTCATGCAAAATATAATGCTAGCTAAAAGAATTCCCGATGTGGATTTGGTTGGTGGGGGTGTAGTCCCTGATCATATATTCGATGTGGCTTCAATGGGGGTTCTTGGTTCGTCGGCTGCACCTGCGACATGGACATCTATCGGAGGCATTGGTGGGAAAACGTTAACCAGGTCAGGGAATCTTGACGTCGTAGAATTAGGTTCTCATAATTTCGGAGCAAGGATGTGATGCGCAGTTTGTTATATAACTGTTGTCCGCTGGGCGATACAGAGTGGAAGCTGAATGTGGAGCAGCTCCTTAAATATGGAGACGTGTTCAATGGGCGGCGTATAATTCTTGTGAAGGTTGGCGACGGGTTGGCTCCGGCAGCCGATGTGCGCGAAGAGTTCGGAGTATTTCGGGCAGAGTTCATGGAGGTGCCGAACGACCCTGATTTAGGAGAGGTTGCAGGGTTCGTGGAGGGGCTGGCGCGGTTGGAATCTGTGTACGCGGACGAGGCGACGTTCTATGCCCACACCAAGGGCGTCTCATACGACGGGAAGCCGGTCGAGCAGTTAGCGGGCGTTCGAACGTGGCGCAATATGATGTATAACCACTGCTTGGGCGATATACGGTCTGTTGAGTCCGCGCTTCAGGGTAAGCCAATCGTTGGGTGTTTTAAGCATTACGGATCAACGCCACCAATGGAGGAGGTTGATTGGCACTACGCGGGTACGTTCTTCTGGATGCGCCACGACGCTCTTTTCTCACGTGATTGGCGGACGATCTATCAGAAGCGGTTTGGAGTAGAGATGTACCCTGGTACGCATTTCGACGTGGAAGAGGCATCGTGCCTTTACTCGGACGGTACACATTTCAATCTCTACAAAGCTGAAGCGGAGTTTCGCTGCGAAGGTTGCGGACGCTTGTTCTTGGGTGCCGTGAAGGTGAGCCAGAATCCGATTCGTCCGTGCCCACATTGTTACAAGCGGAAAGGAGTGTTCGTTCGCACCACGGGAGATCTTGTAGAGAACGCGCCCTTATTGACGGAGGTAGCATGATCCAGAAACTCCTCCCCGGTGTGACACCCGCACCATTGTATTGTTCAAGAGAACGCAAGTTCACGTTTGTTCACAACCAGAAAACGGGAGGCTCCACCATTGTAACCATGTTACTCGACCAAGTTGATGATTTGGAGCAAATCGCCTTGGAATCGGACTGGCGCGATGTGGCGAAAACCCTCAAGCAGCATGATTGCTTCGAGGGGTATTTTCTGTTCGGTTTTGTACGGAACCCATGGGACAGGTTTGTATCATATTATTCTATGGTGATTCGCAAGATGAATGAGGCAGGAGCCGGGAAAGGATCACGTTGGCGGTGTGCGTGCAACTATTCATTTGTGGCGCATCGACGAGTTCCTAAGGAACCCTTACACCCAGATGGAACCACTGGTGTGCTGATGCCGTGCCCGAAGTGCCATAAACGCGCAGCAGTGTTGGAAGAGTTTGCCCCTGACATGCGTGACCAACTACCGTCTAAACCAATGTGGGATCTATTGTTGTCTCTTGAGGACAAGAGTTTTTCAGCTTTCACGTCAATGCTCTCTAAGTTGCCGTCCGCGTCTGATGTTGGCTGGACCGGGCCGTATGCATACATGCGCAGTCAGGTGGAAACTTTATCTGACAATGGCAAGTTGTTTCTCGACGAGGTTGGACGTTTTGAGCACTATGAGGCAGATCTTAAGCGGATTTTTAATGGGCTGGGGCTGGACGCTTCAGCTATTCCGAAGGTGAATAGTTCGCCTCATGTTCATTACACAGAATTCTACACGCCGCAGACTCGCGGGTTCATCGAGCAGATCAATAAACCTGATTGCGAAAAATGGGGCTATAACTACAACTCCGAATTGGACGGAGTAGATGTTTTTGCGAGAGGATAAGGCAAGCTTGGCAAAAGCTTTTGGTTTGAAAATTGGTAAATTTGAGCTTTTTTGGCTCTTAACAACGGAGAAGATATCATGGGATTTGAAATCAATGTTACAACACAGGATGGTGTTACACATTCCAAGGCGTATTTTAGAATAAATGCTGTTCAGCTTGACTATATAAATAAAGTATGTAAGATTACACTAGGGGCATGGTCAAGCAAGGTTGCTAGGGATGATGACAAGGTTAACATTTCGGGAATAGTTGGTAAAGATATACCCATATCAGCAAAATTTATAGCACGAAATCAAGTAGTTTCGGGCGTACATAAAGCTTTGTTAAAAACACCTGAAGATGCAGAAGAAAAAAATGACTTTGATGACTATTTTGCGTTATCAAAGCAGAATTCTGCGGGTACAAATTTAGTTGACTTGTGTTATACCTATGTAAAAGAACAACTGGTTGCTAGGGGATTGTCTGCTGAAGACATAACAGACGTGGACCCTGATTAGGAAGAACACTAGTCGTTTTTATCTGGTAACTTATACATGTGTAAAAATGTTTTACCAGATGAAAGGGCGAAAAAGTTATGAAATTTGTTAAAAAAATCAAGATTCGAAGGGAAATAGTCATTTTATTATGGGGTTTGTTCGAAAACATTCTCAAAGGCACTATACTTAAAGAAGGAAGTGAAGAAGTAATAGAAATAGACAGTGATTTTTCATTTCCAATTGCTCGAAATAAAGGATTGATTGAAGAGACTCACACTGTAATAGTGGATACAATAAAAGGTAATTCAAAGTTTCAGAAGTATGATACAGCTAGAATTGAACTTGCTAAGAAGAGTGCTGTAAAGGATACAAATAATAAACCTATTATGCTTCCTAATGGTATGGGGTATAAAATTGAGGATTGGGCCAAGTTCAATGAAGAAGTTGAGAATCTCAAGAAATCAGATGAACACAAAGAAGCTGTTGAAAAACACGAAGAATGGATAAAGAAAGAAGTGGAAATTGAAACTTACATAATGAAACTAAGTTGTGTTCCTAAAGGTTTTCCTAGAGCTGCTATGGAACATTTATACTTGTTTATTATGTATGACGATGAACTGGAAGAATTGAAGAATGAGTAAAAATGGATAAGAAAGACTTCATTAAAAGAGCGGATGCATTCAAACCTAAGGTTTTCAGTTCTAATCAGAACTTTGATCGTAGGCAAGCTATCGAAGCAGACCTTCCAAAAGGTTATTCGTTAGGTGCGCAACTTCCACCAAGGCTTGGGACATTCAGTCCTTCTACAATAGATTCTACAGGTCGTGGTGGAGGTGGTGGTCAAACGATGAACCATATGCAGCGACCGTACTTTCCCTCTATAGAGTCACCTGATCGACTTCAATATCCTACTAACAGATTGGAAGCTAATTATTATTGGCGTATGTTTCATAAATTAGACCCAATGTTTGGTAGTGCTGTTGATATGTATAGTGAAATGCTTGTCAGTGATTTTGATATAATAGTTGAAGAAAACGATGACAAGGAGATAAAAAAGACTGTAGAATATATGTGCGAGAAGGTAAATTTCGTTGAGCGTTTCAAACAAATGGTTAGGGAGTACCTCGTTATTGGTGAAGTTTTTCCTCATTGTATATTTTCTGAAGAATTAGGAATTTGGGACTATATTGCTATACACAATCCAGATTATATTAATGTAGTTGATTCTCCAATCATAGCTACAGACCCAATATTGAGCTTTGTGCCGGATGACAATTTAGTTAACTTGTTATCAGATAGGTCTCCAGAGTCAATAGAACTTCGTAATAGTATGCCTAATGAGTATGTTTCTAGAATTCTTGCCAAACAGCCAATACGACTTCAGTCATCAAATTGTTCTTTTATAGCTCGTAAGCTTTCACCATATGATATTAGAGGTACGTCGCTTGCTAGTAGGCTTTGGCGTATTTGGATGGTGGAGGACGCTGTTTATGCCAGTACTATCGCTACATACAGACGAGCGGCAGCTCCGATCAAAGCCATAAAGTTGGGAGACCCCCAAACTGGATGGATACCAGATGAATCTAAGGAACAAGAACTTCTTTATATGCTTAACAGATGTGAGATCGATAGTCAATGCTTTGTTCCGGAAACACTGATTACGAAAGCTGATGGAACGCAGGTTCCAATAGATGAACTGGAAGTTGGTGATGACCTTCTAGATAAAAATGGCGACTTTTGTAAAGTGGAAGTTCTTCAGAATGAATACACCAATGAGCTAGTCGAACTAGATATTGTTGGTACTCCTGATACGCGGTGTACAACAACTCATAAGTGGCCAATTTGGGGTGGACCTCGTACTTGTTCGTGTGGATGTGGCGCACCTATTCGTAGAGGTAATTTTGCTGTTGACCACGGTTGTAATCCTAATGGGTATAAATACAAAGAAAAGAGTGTTGAAGAGCCAAGGAAATACCAGGGTATTAAGGTAAGATTTTTGGAGGGATTTGACCCTTATCAGAAATTGACTGCAGACCAAATTCGACCTGGTGACTATCTAATGATTCCTAGGAAGTTTAAGGAGCAAAAGCCTAAAGATGTAACACTCGATATGGCCAGACTTCTTGGATATTATGTTGCAGAAGGTAACACTATAAAAATATACGAAAGAGAAGATGGTTCTGTAAGAACTGGAGTCGAATTTTCATTTTCCTCAGATGAAGGTGATGACAATCCTGTAAAGGATGTTTGCAATATAATAGAAGACTTGATTGGACATAAACCTGAATTGTCTGAAGGAAAACATAATAATAGGCAGATAAAGTCTAGAAGAAATGCTACTACTGATTTGGCTGTATGGTTGGAAAAGCACGGGGGAAAATATGCTAGAAAGAAGAAACTTTCTGCTGAAGTAATGAATTGGCCTTTAGAACTAAAGTACGAATTTATAAAAGGTTATTTAGCTGGTGATGGTTGTAGTATTCTTGCAAAACCAAAGTCTAATAGTAAGGCTAGATATATAGAAGCTACATCTTCTTCTATTAATTTGTTAAATCAAGTCAAATTGGTTTTCGCTCAATTGGGAACTTACGCTTCTTTTGATGATCGTGAACAGTCAGAAGGAGCATTCAGTCCTGGTAATGATATATATAGGCTTCATGTTCGTGGTAAATGGGCTTCCAAACTTTCTAAAGATGTTTGGGGATTTGATGCTCCTGATTATGACAGAGAAAAATCGTTACATTGGTGGATAGACGACGATTATCTTTATATAAAAGTTCGTGGTGTTAAGATTAGTGAACTGGACGAGCCACAAAGAGTTGTTAATATGACTGTCAGTGGGGACCATTCTTATATGACGAACTGTATTGGAACGTATAACAGCTGGCTGATCTATCATTACGGTATTCAGTTTGAACAATGGGGAAACACAGAAAGGGCTATTTCAATTAAGGGAGAGCACGACGTAATAGAGAAGGTAAAGCTCATTGCGTTGGGACTAAGCAAAGGATTCATGTCCGGGGAAGTATCATACGCAAGCGTTAAAGGTGGTTTGCAGGTATTTCTTCGTAGGTTGTTGTCGCTTAGACAGTTTTTTGAAGCTATATGGACTTATCCTAAGTTTATTAATCCGATTGCCAAAGCCAATGACTGGGTAAAGTCTAGTCCTAAAAATGTAGACCATCAGTATAGAGTCAAAAAGACTTCGAAACAAATAGATGAGGAAAATCTTCTTATAAAACCCAAAATCAGATGGAAAAATAAATTGGATCCAGCAGTAGACAGCGACCAATTACAAGCTCTATTACAGATGGAGAAGTTTGGGTTCAAGGTATCTAAGGGTACAGTCAGTATTGTGGTTGGTCTGGACTGGAAGACGGAGACTAGGAAAGCAGCTGAGGAATGGAAGGAAGAAAAGGAAATAGTCAAGGGAGTCCTTGGAGACCAAGCTGCAGCCCAATACGCCGCTGAGCAGCCAAAGGCCAAGGGAGGGCCACCGGGGAGTTCTCCTGGGGCAGGAGGAGTGCCACCTGGAGCTAAAAAGCCTCCTGGAGGTGAAAAGAAGCCGGCAGGAGCTACTCCACCAGGTGGTGGTGAAGCTGGAGCACCTGAAGAAGAAATAGAAACTCCTGACGCTGAAATGTCTACGAGAATTGAGTAGTATGAGTGATTTTGATACATTTTTTGTTGGAGATGGTTCTCATGCTTTGATGGAGAAGATGAAAGTTAATAGTAAGAATATTCCCAAACTAATTTGTCTTGATGGCTCTAAAGTTGACCCAGATAATAGCAAAGAAGATTTTTTCATTGAAGATGATATAAAAGAGTTTTCTGATGATGCTATTAAAATGCAATCTGATGAGTATGAGGTTGTATTTGCAGAAAATAAGTATGAAGTATATGACAAGTTTAACTTTTTGCTCATAAAGTCTATGTCTATGGGTAATGTGGTAATAAGTGAAGATGAACTTGTTGTAGACGATGCTGACCGCCGCATAATAGAATATTTAAAATTGCATGTGGATGATTATTATGCTGTACGTTCAGTTGCCAAACTTATGGCGTATGAGAATATGGGAGTTTACGAAGTTGTTTTTAAAGCTACGGATGATTGTCCAATATGTAAAGCTTATGACGGACTCATAATGAGGACTAGTTCTATAATTGAAACGTTAAATAGTGGAAACTATATATCTCATCCATATTGTGATTGTGATTTTTTTCCGGTTATACGTAGAGAAAGTTACAGTGGACCGTTATTTGACTATTTGGACGTAGACTCTATACAAGTTGGTGATAAGAACATTCTTAACTTTCCTGTTGAGTTCGATAACGAAGAGTTTAAAAATGAGCTGTCATGTTTGCCATTTAGGAATATTACCTTTATAAACATGGTCGATTCATTGTCTAGTGACAAAAAGATTGCAGTTGCACATTATGATGAAAAAGAAGATGTTTTTTTCGTGCATAACAGCTATGTTAATAATAATGGACCTAGTCATTTTGTAAGTGAATTTTTAGACAGTGTAGAAGCTCCTTCTGAGTTGGACAGCGATACTATTATGGGACTCAAGCGTTATTTTATAAACGGTCATAAGGTAGTGAGATATAACAACCAATACTGGGATGCTAAGACCGGTAAGTTGGTTAAGTGAGGAAAAAACCATGGGATTCAAAAAAACAGGTGATGTGAAACCTATTGGAAAGCCAATAGACCTAAATGGCTCGAGAAGGAATGAGCAGTCTAAAAAGGACAAAAAGTCCAATGAGAAGAACAAAAAGGATAAATGAGAACGTTCATTATAATGCTTAACGAAGTTCCCACGTCATTAGTGTTTCATGACCCTAAAAATGCAGTATATTATTGTAGGTCTAAGAGTGAAGCGTTTAGACGAGCTTTCAATGCTGTTTGTGGTCGTATACTAAACACATTTGTAAAGGAAAACAACTCACTTTTTGCTTGTTCTTATGGTCCTGCAGACTATGACTGGATAGATAAAGTGTTAGAAGAACTGTGTGTAGGTGTGTGGGCTTTCAAGGAGATTGAAAGCTTACAGTCCGGTGAAACTAACATAGATGAAGTTGTTTCTAAATATTTATAACCTTCGTCTTTTTTAATCTTTTAGATTTCCAATACAATTTAAATTTATAATTTTCTGTAGGGCAGTGTTGTCAAATAGGATTTGGTGAATATGTCTTTCAGAAAAACTGCGAATCTAGAACCTCTTGGTTTCGAGCATAAAGGTCAGTGGTCTAAGTCAGCTTCTTCTGACAAAGTATCCTCTTTCTACATGGAAGGTGGCAAAAAGATAAATGTAGAAGCCGTTTTGGATACTGTAGCTGATCCCTATCAATTGAGTCGGGACCCAAACGACTATGTTTTTATCCCTTTGAGAGCTAACAGTGCGGATCGCCCTAATAACAACATGGATGGTTGGGAAGAAGACGAACTTAGGCGGTTTGACAACATACTAGATACGCATGTGTATCGGACCTATAATCTTAAACCACATTTTGTAAATCATAATGCATCTGATTTGAAATTGAGTAGAGGTGTCATTCTAGACAGTCATCTCAATATGCAGAATGACGCTGATGATAAAGTCAAAGTTGCTGTTTTTGATGCTCTTGGTAAAGACGTAGACAAAGACGTATTTGTTGAGTTGTTGGTTGGTGTAGACTCCACGAAGGACCCATCGCTGGCTGGTGCTTATAAAAATGGATCTGTTCAGGCTTTTTCCATGGGATGTGATGTTACCGCTACGATGTGTACTGCTTGCGATAACATAGCTACTACTGATTTCGAGTTATGTAAATGTGTTAGACAAAAGCATGCTCGTATACCAATTAGGGCTAAAGACGGTGTAATGAGGCTTGCTTGGGAAAAGTGTTTGGGAACAATATTCCAAGAAATAAGTGCAGTTGATGACCCGGCCGATGAAACGGCAATGATACAAGATGGCCTTTTAAAAGCTGCTTCTAGTTCTATGAGCCCCTTAGATAAACAACAACTTCAAGAGATATCGAATTTTATCATAAAAAACGCGTCTAATATTCCGGATACTGTTGCCGGGATACTAAACAGGGCTTTACAACATCAGTAAAGGAATACCAATGTCTACCGAAAAGATGAAATTGTTTCAAACTGTGGCGGAAATTTTCAATCGCGGAGACATTAGTTTGACTTCTTCGGACCGAAACATCATTGAGGAACAGACTCAAGATCTTATCAGAAATACAATGTTCCACAGAAGTGCTTCTCCCATGTCGGAAGATTTGAAAGAACTTTTACCAAAGTTGAAATCTGCAAAGAGTGCAGATGAAGCTTATGCGTTAGTGGTTAGTGCTCTGAAAAATGAAAACGCTTTGCAAGACGAAGAAGAAGCAATGAAAATTGCTCGTGAAGAGGTTATTCGAATGTCTAAAGAAGTATCAGCTCAAAGTGACAACAAACCACCTTTTATTCCCAAGGACGATAAAGACGACAAGGATAAAGACGACAAGGATAAAGACGATAAAGACGATAAGGACAAGCCACCTTCAGTTCCCAAGAAGGATGATGATAAGGACGATAAAGGTAAGGGCAAAGAGAAGAAAATGGATAAGATTCGGGATGATGAAAAGAAGCCCATTCCTACACCTGATGAAATAGGAATTGACCAGAATCGGATTTCTCGATCCAAGAAAGCTAAAATAATCGTTACAGCTGATGGCAATATCACAGCTCATCATAGTGAGTTGGGTCCTATGTTTATTGCTATCCCTGACGATAATATTAAAAAGGATAGAAAAGCTCTTGCGCGTTTGGCCAACAGAGTGAAGGGTATCATCCTTTATGAAGGATGGAAAAGAGCAGCTGAAGTTTGTGGAACTAAGCTTATTCAATCCGGTGTTGACGATGACGTAGAGACAGAGACGGACGTAGACATTCAACCAGCTACTGAACCTGTAGACGCTGGTGGTGATACTGATGCCAGAGAAGATGCGGATAATCCGGAAAGCACGACTACAACTGGTGGTGATACTGATGCTGAAGAGAAGCCGAAAGGTGTAACTGGTCTGAAAGATAAAATGAAACAACGAGCAAGAGCCAAACGCAAAACACGTGGCAAGGGTGTTCAGGATGGTGCTATGGTTCCAACTGTTGAAAAACCCAAAGATCCCGGAGATGATTCTACGGCTGGTGGTGATGATGACCATGATGTAGATCCACCAGCTCCAGCAAAATCGACTATGGATGATGTTGAAGTAGATTTCAAAACAGCCGAACTTGAGGAGAACTTTAAAAAGCTTTATAAGGCTAGGGCTCAAACGGAACTTCAGAAACATGTGGAAGCATTTGCACGCAAGTTTACTCGTTGTGTCAAAATTGCTTCTATGAGGATGAGGTTGAATCACGATGCTCATGAGTTCAAAGAAGCCATTGCTGGTATATTGATGTGTGATGATATAGAGTTTTCAAATGGGGATGTTTTTAGAAGCATGGACCAAAAAACGGCCGTAGAACTTACGGAACTCATTACACATGAAGGTCATGAAAAATTCGTGGATAGTTTGCTTTCCAAAGCAGCTGATCTTCTGGAAAAAGGGGATGAATTTTTGGAGGAAGTGGAAACTGACCTTTATACTCTTGACCCTGCTGCTGTAGAAGTAGATGATCAGGATGAAATTATAACAGCTCCAATGAGTGACGTAGCTTCTAATGTGAGAGAAAAGATGAGTAGGGGAAACCCTCATATCGAAACGATGGGACTTCCTACCGAAAAGGTCCCAACACAATCTAAAAGCGCGGGAATTAGTGACGCAATTGGCGGTAGTACTCGATTAGGTAGGAGAATCAGTAATATAACCCGCTAGCGTTGTTGGTTCTTAGCAAGAAAGGAGTCGGATTATGACAAATCCGAGGTGGGAGGCATATCAGACCGGTATGAACGCAGGTATCGATCTGAAGCGCTCCGTAATTGGGTCCAACATTGGTGTACACGCAGTTGACGTTACAACTACGTTTCTCGCCGGTATGTTGGTCTCGCTCAGTGCAACTCAGGAGATCGTGAAGTGTCCTGGCGCTTCGCCGTTCGGTTTTGCGAAGTACGACAAAGCTACTGCTCTTTACGTGGCAGTGGTTGACGAGTACATCCAACTGACAGGTGTTGTTGCAACTTCACTGGAGAAATCGAACTTGCTTGATCCTACTGGGTCTGGTGGTGGTGTTCGTGTTGACACAGCTATTCAAGGCACAGGTACCACTTATACCGAAGGTGGTGGTGGTGACTACACTGTTAGTTACACCAACGGCACGGTCGTTCGAACTGCTGGGTCTACTATTGTTTCTGGTGGTTGGGTGTATGTAACGTATTCGTATCAGGTTCCTGTTTCCGAGCTTCAGTTCGAAGGCAAGAATTTCTATAACACCCTTGACTTCACCGAGTATAATGACAATCGTATGCCAGTTATCAACAATTGGTCAACGGTTTTCACTACTCAGTATGACCCGAGCAGGGTTTATGCTGTGAATTCGGTGGTCGAATCCGGAGCAACTGCGCAAGGTCTCGACGGTTATGTGACTCTGTCTGGTGTTGGTGCCGGTCCTGATATCGGTACTGTAATGCAAGTTCCAACAGCCGCTGATCCCTATATGGGTATCAGGTATAAGGGTGGCATCTAAGAAAGGAGAGGACCATGGCAACTAGAACTAAAAATCCGTATGCTCGTGTAAGCCGCAGTAATCGTCCGGCTCCTTCTTCGGCCGCTCGAAGAACAAGCAGGAGATCTGCACAACGTGAACCCGAAGATCGTGATCCGAGAAGACGTGCTCGCAGAGAGGAGCCTCGTAGTAGAATGGCTGTTCGTCCGAGAGAGAGGTTTGCTTCTCGTCGTGATGAGCAACTGTTCGATGATAACGGTCAGTTCAACCCACAACGGTACGATCATGGTGGATACACTCAGAGAGAAGCCAGAGATGCCGTTGGAACCAAAAATCGCTATATGTTCGACAAAGCTGGCGAGATCAATGCAGATAACTCACGTGATGCATTGGTTCAGATCAAGCAACTGTTGGGCACGGCCAGTGGCAATGCGGATGTAATATCGATGTACAATCCGGATAGTCCTGCCGAGAAGATGTCGAAAGAAGCTCGGAGAGACGTTCTCGCTGCAGCTTTGACCGATCCTTCTGGTGCGGGTTGGCATGTGGTTGGTCAGGAGCTTGCATACCCAATCAAGCAGATTCTGGACTATGAGGGCTTTGCCCGTAAATGGTACAGGACTCGTGACCTTTCACAGGGTGAGCTGTTCCGTATTCCGGTAGACGTTCGTTCCGTGGCATGGGTTGTTGGCTGGGATGGCCAGACTCCAGAAGCTCGTATCAAGTCCAAGTGGATCACTCCGCGTGAAGACAAGATAGTGTCCTACCCCACAGTGGATATCATGGATATTTATCACCTGAACTTCGATGTTCTTGACCGTGCGCAGGACACTGCTCGCCAGGAGATCGAATTGCAGGAAGACAAGCTCGGAATCGCGCTTGCTGATGCTGCGTCGACTGCCCAGAACACAGTCACGACCTACGCGACACTGGGAATTTCTGCTCTTGAAGACGTTCGATACCAGGTTGAGCGACATAGACTCATCGTGGAGAAGTTCTTCATCAATCGGCAGGAGCTTTCCGACATCATCAAGACGATGTCCACGCAGGTTGACCCTGTTACAGAGCGTGAGTTGATTCTCGCCGGTCACATCGGAAACGTGTTGAATGCCCAAATCTTTACAGCAGCTGGAACTGGTGTACAGGAAGTTATCCCAGCGGGTACTTTCTACGCTTCCACAGCTTCTGAGTACATGGGAGAGATGGGAATTCGCATGGATCTGTTCAGCGAGCCTTTCAACAAGTATGCCAACCAGGAAACTGTCAAAGGTTGGGCGTTCTGTGAAATCGTAGCCTTCGGTTGTGCTAATAGCAAAGCCGTTGCAAAGGGAGTCAAGTAAGGAACAACTGGTAAACGCGGTAGGTGACTCCCCCTGCCGCGTTTACTAACCCTACGTTTTTGCGTAGGAGAATTGAGCTAGGGCTCTGTCTTGTCTTCTCACGCCAAGGTTTCAGTTCTGGATGTTGACAATAGGCATATTTCCTTTACGCATTCAGCAAGAGCCCGTATTTTAGTAAAAAGTGGCAAAGCCATAATATTTAACACAAATCCTTTCACAATAAAATTGAAAGGGGAACAAAGGGTGAATGAAATGAAAAAGGGAATGGCAAAAAGACAAATCGAATCAATCAAAAATTTTACCGAATACTTCAAAGTGGAAAAGGACGTTTACGTTCAAAATCGGTCCAGAACTCAGGTATCCATGCAGTTTGGTATCATGCCAAATATTTCTTCAATTTTGATACCGATGACTAGAAAACCATTCAATATGAGTCAGCATGTACCTTTCAAGGACCTTAAAGACAGTGTTGACCTTCGGAAGATGTGTAATAGACGACCTGCTGTTATAGTGCTGATGGAAGAGGAAGAGTATGAAGCCTACTACGAAAAACTGGCTTCAGAAAATGGAACTTCAGCAGATGAAGAAATTATTAAGGCGCATGAGGAACAGCTTAACTTAATGAATCGAATAAAACCTGTGGATACACCTGCTCCAAAGAAAAAGGTCCAGAACGACGGTAATGATGACGACGATGACAACGTAATGCCGGCTACTCCGAGGCCGGAAATCGTGGGTCTGGTAGTTGATTCCAGTGAAGAGGCCGGTGACGACAGGATAAAAGCACCAGACCTTCTTGAAAGGTTGAAACTAATGAAAGAAGAGCTGACTAATGCGGACCTTGACTTTCTTGCATCAAATGTTACATACATGACTGTAAAGAAGTGGGTTACGAAGCAACTTTCCCAAATTGAATAATCCTTCCTGAAAATTAAAAACTGGTCATTTTAGTTTTCCCATACCTCGTAATTTAAAATTGAAAATGGTCCCATGTATGGGAATGAAATACAACTGTTAGTTTTTTCAGTGTAGGAGACAAATAATGGCGTCAACACCAAATCAGACAGTAAGAGATATCGTCGTTCCAGGGTCGGGTACTATACAAGTGTGGGCAAAACCAAATAGTGTACCCATCAGAGATTTCAATATATTCTTGTTTTCAAAGGGTCCACTGGCTGGACAAGTAAACTGGGATGTTCGATATGGTGCGATTTGGTCGAATGGAAATCCGTTTGACGAAGATGCTACTTTGTCTGGTGGTGTGTCTCAAGCTACGGGTAATGTTGTTACGGCTGCTGCTGATGTGGTCTTCACTGAAGCTGGTGTTTTACCAGCAAATACTCGTATTCCAGTTCCTACTGTGTTTGGACCTTCATACTCTATACTACTAACTAACACGGTAGTTACTGATGCATCAATGGTGGTTTTCTTCTTGAGTAAGGATTTGGGAGACATCTAAAGGAGTGAGCTATGACAAATGAAGATAAAAGTCGTAGAATGGAAGTTTTGAAATCTGTTGAGAAATCGTGGCATCAGTCTAAAAAGTTTCTTGCTTTCATTATAACTGAGTCTGCATTGGTTACGATGGCTATTCTTGCTCTAAAATGGCAAGAGAATCTTGGTTGGCCGTTGGCTGCTTTTATGGTTACGATAGTGTTGGTGATGGGTTTTATATCGGTTGCGTTCAACACCAAGCAAGCCACGCAGGATACCTTTCTTCGACTTGCGGCCATAATTGGCAAAGTTCCTACTAAGTTGAAAAAAGAAATGGGAGAGGTAGCTGAAGATGAATAAGCCAGAACTAGGACTTCCGGATAAAGCTGTAAAACGTATTGCTCAAGATGTTAGTGGAGATACCTTAAATGATAGCGAAGATAAAATTCGCAGAATCATGAGGGATGACCAATATGGTGGTCAACTGAGAGATGAGTTGTGGGCGATTATTTCAGAAGTCAGAAAAAAGATATCACCTGAAGTTGTGGACAAAGCAGTTTCGGACAACATAGGATACTGGACCCAAGCTGTGAATGATGTAGCATCTGAATTGGAATTCGAAGGTGTTGGTTCAAACGGTATAGAAGCGATAACTGAAAAACACAAACAAGAGTATATTGCTAAGCTCAAAGCTAAGTTAGAAGAAGTGTTTAATGAATGGGACAGTGAAAGCAATGAAGAAGTAGCAGTTTATGAGATGACAGAGAGCATGGTTGAGAGTCTAGTATGAACGCTTTAATAAAAGTATGGAGCGGTATAAAATCAGTTTACAAATGGACGAAAAGGAATATCGTCTGGGTTGCTGGTGGAACAATAGCTGTGTTGAGTTTCATATTTTACGCTTTGTTGAAGAGAGAAAAACTCGAATCTAATGTAGCTCGCAAAGAAGCCAAAGTAGCTAAGATAGAAAAGGAAATAGTTGGCCTCGAGGAAAAAAAGAAATTCATAAGGAGTCAGGATAGAGAAGTCGACGAAGAAATAACCAAGGTCGAGATAAAAATAAGAAATCTTGACGAAAAAGCTAAATCACTACGAGCTGATACTAACCGTATGTCAGCCAAAGAAAAACTAGATGAATTCAAAAAGTTAGGTTACTAAGTGAGGTATTTGATCGTCATACTTTTGGTTTTTTCTCTGGCCGGCAATTCTTTTGCTGCTGACAAAATCGAGCGAGCAAAAATAACTTATAAAGGTACTAATGGATTCTTTTTTAATGATGAAATTGGTACAAAGATATTAGCTGATCTCAAGGTACTTAAACTGAAAGATAATAAAATAGTCTTGCTCAAACGAGAAATAGAACTCAAAAGTCATAAAATAAAACTTAAGGAAATGGAAATTGAAGCTACTGAAAAGATTAGTGATAAGTATAAACTAGCCTTTGAAGCTGAACATGATTTGAGAGTTAGTGACCAAAAATTATGTGATGCTAAGCTAAAAGATAAGAACAAATGGTACAAAACACGGACAATAGCGTTTATCGGTGGTATATTCATTGGTTGTGCGCTTGCCGTTGGTTTAGCTTTTGGTCTTGATTGGGCCAAAGATCAATGAGGAGATAAAACATGTCAGACGCAGTAATAGCAGGTACGATTACATTTCCAGCATTTCTTGGTGGACCCAGTGTTTCTCCTGTGTTGGGTGCTCCGGTTATTTCGCCGTCTTCTTCGGCCGGTCCTACTTTGTCTTATAACGAAGGAGGAGCCAACACTATGAAAGTATCGAGTGGAGCGCCAGTAGCTGTTCCATTTGGTACAGTTGCATCTGCCGATGTGTTTTATATTGGTACTGACCAACCTGTGCAACTGATTCTCAATGGTGGTGCTGAGATTATTAGTCTAAAAGCTGGAGGTTTTGCTTTGTTATACAACGCTGGTATCACGTCAGCTACGGTAGAAGCAACAGGTTCGGATGCTGAGTTATCAACCATTATACTCGGAGATTGACAGGACATCTAAAAGTATGTTAAAATGGTCTGTAATATGAGAGTTAACAATGGGATTTGAAAGCGTACAGGTGTCATACAAACATTCTTCCTACCAAGAGTACGAAGAGTATTTTTTGGATGGTGTTGATATAGTTATCGATGTGAACCCGGATAGATTTCCTGAAACACATCTTCAACTACTTACTGCTAATGATTTCATTGACCACATAACAGAAAGATATGACTTAGACAGGGTTCTAGACGTCTTGGCAACTGTTGGAAATCAGATGAACGATGATGACCACGTGATTGTTTTTGATAGAGATTTTCCTGAGGATAAAAGAGAAGGTATTAGTTCTTATTTGCTGACGTTTTTAAATCAAGTGGAATCACACCCAATCGTAGGAATTAACTGATGTCGTTGATCATACAACCCAGTGTAGCAGAACCACCAAGTGTTGCCAACATGATTGAATTAGCTAGAGCTAGTTCGTATAGAGTGGCTGACATCCTTGTTCAAGATGAAAATGGAGAACCTGTTGATATAGTGGAAGAAACTCCAGCTAGTGGAGAGTCCAAAGGTGCACTTGATATAGAAATAACGGACATGACTGGCACGTCAATGTTGGTTGACTATTATTATCCCAAAGCGAATCCTCCGACTGAAAGAATTATTCATAGGGGTACTGGTAGGTATGTTGTCAAACTTACACCAACAGAAACTTCGTTTGTTGGTACGTTTCTTTTGAACTGGCATGCTCGTGTTGATGAGAATGGAGAGGACACATACAGAACCCAAGTAATGCAGGTGGTTTCACCCAGAGTTTTGTCAATACTGCCGGCCTTTAGGTTAATGATAGATAAAGTAGTCAAAAAGGTTGTACCTGAGGAAATGTGTTATCTTGGATATACTGATTCGATGTTGGTTATTTATCTTATGCAAGGTCTTAGTTATATTAATGGAAGGCCACCATATCCTGTATGGAGTTCTTTGGAACAGTTCCCAATAGAGCAGTTTTCAAATATACTTTTAAAATCTGCTTTGTACGTAGGAATTACTTCACAATCCATATTCGCGATAGATACTGATGTTCAGTCATATAATGATCAAGGTCATAGTTTCGTACTTCAACATTTCCCAAGTTTGAACAATATGTTATCCCGGATGCAGGCTGAACTTGATAAGAATGTACCAGAAGTCAAGAGGAAATTTGTGAGGTCTGGAACGGCCAGTGTGGAGACCAGGCTTGGATATATGTGGTATAATCTTATAGCTTCTTCTCCGAATGCTTCAACGTTCAGGAACTATTATTTCAATGGGTAGAAATGTACAGAAACACAACGGAAGCCAAAGGAAGGGGTCTCCCTTGTTTTTTGGCTATTGGACTGGCACTAAGCTATTCTTGTTTCTTTGAGGCCAAGGAAAAGGAAGAAAAACAATGAGAAAAGGAATTTCAGACAGAGGAATCGGACGTATCGCCAAAACTGTTAAAAGTCAGTCTGGTGATGTTATGAAGGACATTCAAGATATGTCGGAATTTTCCGATGAAGAAAAACTTTCTATTGATGATAATGAAGAAGATATCTATTATAACATTATTGGAGAGATGGTTGATGCTGCAGCAAAATTTCTTAAAGATTACACACCAAAAGTAGCAGGTGTCATTTTGGATCGAATGAACTCTCAAGATGATTTAGGAAAAGAGTTAGTTTTTAATATAGCTGAAGAAGTGGAAACTGAGTACTAAGAGGAGTAGTTGTTATTAAACGCGAAAGAAAAACTGGTTCCATTTTAGACTTACCCCAGGAGACACTTGATCCTAGTGTTTGGGATGTCACTGTGGACCCTCCTATTTTGCAAGAGGCAACTCAACAGAAAATTGATGAAGCGTTGGACGCTCTTGAAGAAGAAATACCCGAATATCCTTTTAGGGAATGGCCCCGTTATTTGGTAGGTTCGATGACAGGTGTTCAGTACAAGACTGCTTCTGATATTGACATACAGATGACAGCACAAGAAGAGATACCTGACATAATAGAACTTCGAAGAGAAATAGGACGCAAGGTTAATGACGAATTCTTTGTTGAAGAACATCCTATTAATTTTTACGTTCATGAAGAAGGGGTCTTTCCTCCTTTCGCTTATGTTTATGACTTGCGTGCTGATAACTGGGTTACGGATGCTCCATTAGACACGAACTATTATGAAGAGGCAATAGAAGTTGTAGAACAAGAGTTAAAGGAGTTTATTGCCAAATTTGATGCTGAACTAGGAGAAACGATTCGAGATATAAAGGACTACAAAAGCTTAACTGACGCTCTGCAAATTCGTGAAGATAAAGGAAAACTACTTGAAATTCTTAAACAGAAAAAGGAAGAAATTCTGTGGGATGTTTCTGTTCTTTTGAATGCTTATGAAGA
>PJEL010001731.1_pt1 | contig 21149 bp, 19 predicted proteins | sample 1853271 | NCBI WGS metagenome assembly PJEL01 (sample SAMN08108733, study PRJNA415343) | Invertebrate metagenome, whole genome shotgun sequencing project. | host: Globobulimina | place: Sweden: Gullmar Fjord | collected 2015-08
GAGTCAGAGCTTTTCGGATATGAAGCAGGGGCTTTTACCGGGGCAAATATAAAAGGGAAACCGGGAAAATTCGAACTGGCGGATAAAGGAACCATCTTTTTTGATGAAATAGGCGATATGCCATTGAATATGCAGGTGAAGCTACTGCGGGTCCTGCAAGAAAAGGAGATAGAGCGGGTCGGTAGTCGCAAGCCCCGGAAAATAGATTTTCGATTTATCTGCGCCACTAATCGCAATGTTGAAAAAATGATCAGCAGTGGTGAATTTCGCCTCGATCTTTACTACCGCATAAATGTCATTAATGTCTCAACCCCTCCCTTGAGGGAGATAAAAAATGATATCCCCCTTTTTTTTAATGAATTCATAGCAGAATTAAGCGGGCAACTGAAAAAGAAAGTGAAACCGGTGGCGGCTGATACCATGAGCTTGTTGCAGAACTATGGCTGGCCAGGAAATATGCGGGAATTAAGAAACATTGCAGAACGGGCCCTGATCGTATCACAGGGGCAGTTTATTTCTTTGGATGATCTGCCCCCGGCTGTCAGAAAATCTGCAGAGGTGATTTCTGCTGGTGCAGGCACCTCCCGGAGTTTAAAAGAGATTATGGAATTGACTGAGAAACAAGCCATCGCCAGAACTCTGGAACTCACTGGAAACAATCGGGCTGCAGCAGCAAAAATTCTGGGAATTCACCGTACCGGGTTATATCAGAAAATGAAAAAACATGGGATAAATCGATAATGATTTTTGTAACTAAAGAGCCACGAAAAAACTGATTTTCAATTTTTAACGAGAGAGAGGAAAATATGACTGAGCCATTTCGAATATATTTTGCGGGTGATCTGTTTGACCATAAAGATTTGATCGGTAATACCCTTCTGCAGACCCATATCGAAGAGATATCTGAGGGCCGATATCTCTGTGGATTGCCACAGGACCTGGGTGAAGATATCGATCCGCAGAGTATCCGCAATCGGAATTATAAGGAGATTCTAGAATCGGATCTGGCACTGTTCAATTTTGATGGGAATGAGCTGGATTCAGGGACTGTAGCGGAATTTATCTTTGCGAAATTCCTGGATGTGCCTTCGGTCATTTTCAGATCCGATTTCCGCTCGTCAGGAGATCAGGGCAGCTCAGGTGATGATTGGAACCTGATGCTCTCCTTTTTTCCGCGGACACGTTCATTCCAGTATAATTCCATGGCCTGGTATAAAGAGGCCAAGGCAGAACACTCCACAAATGAAGGTATCATACGGGAAATTTATACAAAGGTGGCAACCGGTCTAATTCAGACACTGGACGAGGTTCGTGAGGAAACGCCGTTGATGGTGAACAATCAAATCGATCCTGAACTCATTTATCAATGGGCCGCACTGGTGCCGGGAAGTGACTTTACACCCGATGTCTCAGACAAAGCCTATCTGAAAGATCTGATTTTGCAGAAAAAGCAAAAAGGAGTTCTGTAGGAATATCTACATGTATATAATTTTATACATGTAGACGATTGTATGCTCACCACTATTCAGCTCTTGCCCGCAATATTCTTCTGCCAATTACCACTGTTTTAGATGTTGACAGACGGTTCCAGATTGTCCAAAACAAGTGTAGATAAACCTATACAGTCCTTCCCCAGAGTCGGTCTTCGATATCAGCAAGAATATAATAAATAATTGATATAATAGCAGTTATATTAATTTTAGGTTCAGGACTAATCTTTGCACTTGTAGAGAATACAAATTCTTAAAACAAAATGACGGAAGCAGGTTTCAAAAATCCTATCAAAATAAAGAGTAATTTGACTTGGGGATCGTTTAAAAATAACTTCACTTAATCTATTTGCATAAGTCCTAAAAGCTGGACATTTTGCAAATAGAATGTGAACTAATTTTTTAGCCGACCCTTAAATAGTATGGAGCGAGTGGGACAATGGGAAATTTCAAGATTAATCAAAAGGATCTTTTTTTAATTTTAAAAGATCAGCTGAATTATGGCTCTCTCTGTTCACTGGATCGGTACAAGGATCTGGATGAAAAGACGCTGGATATGCTAGTAACAGAAGCAATCACTTTTGCAAAAGGGGTAATTGACCCTCTGAATGAGATCGGAGAGCGTGAGGGGGCGAAATTTGAAAAAGGAAAAGTGACCTGTCCAAAAGAGTTTAAAAAAGCCTTTCGTCAGTACGGCGAGGACGGCTGGACGGCCGCTGCCAGAAGTCCGAAATACGGAGGACAGGGGTTTCCCAATATGATGCGGATAATAATCAATGATGTAATGTACGGTGCCTGTCAATCGTTTAACATGGCACCGAGTCTCACTCATGGTGCCGCTCATTTGATTGAGAGCTTCGCAACAGATGATCTGAAGGAGCGCTTTGTCGAAAAGATGTACAACGGAGTCTGGGCGGGGACCATGGCTCTGACCGAACCGGATGCCGGTTCTTTTCTCGCAAATACTGAAACAATGGCTTATCGGGAAGGTGATCATTTTAAAATCAAGGGCACCAAAATGTTTATCTCCTGGGGAGAGCATGATCTGACTGAGAACATCATCCATCTGACACTGGCACGAATTGAAGGTGCACCTGAAGGTGTACGTGGGATATCTCTGTTCATTGTTCCCAAAATGAAGGTGAAAAAGGATGGATCGATGGGAGGCCCAAATGATGTGATCTGTGGTAGTATCGAAGAGAAGATGGGGTTGCATGCCTCTCCCACAGCAGTACTGAATTTAGGTGGTAGTGATGATTGTACCGGATATCTATGTGGTCAGGAAAACATGGGATTGGCCCATATGTTTCAAATGATGAACCAGGCCCGGATCAATACTGGGGTTTCGGGGATGTCCCTGGCCAGTACGGCCTATCTGAATGCTCTGGCTTATACCAAAGATCGCCTCCAGGGGCGGGATCTGGCAAAAAGAAAGCCGGGAAATGTCCCTATCATTGATCATCCGGACGTGCGGCGGATGTTGCTCTGGATGAAAGCGAATGTGGACGGTATGCGCTCCATGATTTATACTGCCGCCTACTGGTCAGATCTGTCCCTGGAATTACCGGATGGTGAGGAGAAAGACCGTTATAATAACATGGTTGAGTTTTTAACGCCGATCATTAAGGCCTTTTGCTCCGACATGGGATTCCGGGTGTGTGAGACGGCGATGCAGTGCCTGGGGGGTTACGGTTTCTGTAGTGACTATCCCATTGAACAGTATCTGAGAGATGTCAAAATCATGTCGCTGTATGAGGGCACAAACGGCATTCAGTCTATAGATCTGCTCGGTCGTAAGCTGTCGATGAATGACGGAAAACCCTATCGATTTATTAAAGAAGAGATTGATGCATTCTGCCTGCAACACAAAGAACATCCCCGCCTGGGTGATAAGGTACGCGCTCTTTCCGGGGTCATGGATCGTGTCGGTGAGATAACACAAGAGCTGAAAGTCCGCAGAGAGAAAGACATCCTGCAGTGGGCTTCATATACATATCCAGCTTTGATAAGTATCGGTGAGGTGATCGTCTCATGGCGCTTGTTGGATTTGGCTATGATTTCTGAAAAATTGCAGGAGAAGGCATCCAAAAAAGAGTATTACGAAGGAAAGATTTTGCAGGCGAGCTATTATGTAGATACGGTTCTACCACAAACACTGGTCAATATGGAGACCTGCCTGCGCCACGGAAGAGAGATCCTGGATATTCCGGATAACGCGTTTTAAACTATTTTCTTGGGGGAAAATGAAAGAAGTTGTTGTAGTCAGTGGTGTCAGAACCCCTGTCGGTCGATATATGGGTGGACTGAAAACGATTGAAGCGTATGAATTGGCTGAAAAGGTCTTGAATGAATCAATCAAACGTGTGGGTCTGGAAGCGTCCCAGGTTGATGAGGTAATTCTGGGGCAGTCTTATCAAAATGGCGAGTCTGTTAATGTCGCGAGAATGGCTCTACTTAAAGCGGGATGGCCAGAGGCTGTGATCGGTTTAACTGTCGACCGTCGCTGCTGCTCTGGTTTGGAGTCTGTGCGGTTGGCTGCGGCCCTGATACAGTCAGGCCAGGCCGATATTATTGTGGCTGGCGGTGTGGAAAGTATGAGTAATGCCGAATTCTATCTCCCGGGCAGCATGAAATGGGGTGTCGGTGGACAGAAAGGGATGCCGAGAGGCCATGGAGACCTGTCCATGTGGGGGCTGCCATTTTACGACCGGATTCAAAGAGCTCGGGTCATGTCCCAACCGGAAGAACGGTATGGCATTTTGCCTTCGATGATGTCCTGGGCTGAAACAGGCGCTCGGGTTGAGAACATCTCAAGGGAAGCGTGTGATCAGTGGGCACTGGAAAGCCAACAAAAAGCCTGTGCAGCAATTGAGGCCGGAAAATTCAAAGATGAAATTCTCCCCGTTGAGGTCCCACTGCCTAAGGGAAAGACAGAAATCATCGACAGTGATGAAAATCCGCGGCCGGAAACGACGATTGAGCGTCTGCAAAAATTGAAACCCGTAATGGAAGGGGTTTGCACCGCCGGGAACTCATCCACGGAAAACGATGGCGCTGCTGCTGTTGTGATCATGTCTGCTGAAAAGGCTGCTGAACTCAATATTAAACCGATGGCGATTGTCAGATCAGTCACCGCAGCCGGTGCGAGCCCTGAAAGAGCCTACGAAACAGTCCCTGCAGCAGTTAACAAAGCTCTGGCTGCGGCCGGCCTTGAACTGCAGCAAATGGATCTAATAGAAATACAGGAGGCGTTTGCAGCCCAGGTTCTAGCAGACCTGAAAGAGATGGGTATTGGGCCGGAGGGCTATGGCAAAATCAATGTCAATGGATCGGGGATATCTTTGGGGCATCCGATCGCCTGTACCGGAACCCGGGTGCTGGTGACGCTATTGTATGAGATGCAGAGATCAGATGCCCGTTATGGATTGGAATGTATTTGTGGCGGCGGTGGACTGGGAATCGCTGGAATTTTTGAGAAAGTGTAGTTACCGATTATCCGTGTCAGGTATAAAACCCTTTCAGTTGGGAGATTGAAAATCTCTCGTCCAATCCACTGAAACGGCTTTATTTCAGACATTTCAATTCTGATAAAATATCGTAACTGTTCAGCATCTGCTCCGCCGAGGGGACTATGATTCAAAACACGCATGAATCCATCCCTGGAGCTGTTGGAAAACATCGTGTTTTCCATCGTTTTGAATCACAGCCCCCTCGGCTCCGGAAGAGTGGTGAATAGTTATAAAATAGCAAAAATAATAAATAACGGAGAGAATAATGGATTTTGGATTATCAAAGGAACTTCAGATGTTGCAGAAGGCGGTTCGGGAATTTGCAGAGAAAAAAATAGCTCCGAATGTTGACGAATGGGATAAGAATCATTATTTACCTCATGAAGAGGTGCTTAAACCCATGGGAAAGTTGGGTTTTTTTGGTGCTGCCATTCCTGAGGAATACGGTGGAGAAGAGCTGGGATTTATGGGATCTGTAGTGATCACTGAAGAGATTGCCAAAGTCTCAAGCTCTTTGCGGGTTCAATACAATATGCTGGATCTGGGAACAGCCTTTCCCATTTACCGTTATGGAACGGAAGAGGCGAAAAAGAAATATATTCAGAAACTGTGCAGTGCGGAATACCTGGGTGCTTTTGGTATCACTGAGCCCAATGCGGGGTCGGACATTATGGCCATGGAAACAGAAGCTGAAGACAAAGGGGATCACTGGCTGTTGAATGGGTCCAAAACCTGGATTTCCAATGCTGATCAGGCCGATGTGATCATCTGCTACGCATACACAGACAAATCCAAAAAAGGCAAAGGTTTGTCAGCTTTTATCCTTGAACGGAAGAATTTTGAGGGCATTTCCGCCACCAACCTGGGGAAAATGGGCTCTTTCTCATCTCCGACCGGCGAACTGTTTTTAAATAATGTCAAAGTACCCAAGGAAAACATCCTCGGTGAACCGGGAGATGGCGCGAAGATTGTTTTCAGCTCACTCAATCAGACACGATTATCAGCTGCAGCAGGTGCTGTTGGCGTTGCCCAGGCCTGTCTGGATATTGCTGCCAAATACTGTAACGAGCGTGTACAATTTGGACAGCCAATCGGGAAATTTCAGATGAATCAGGATTTGATCGCCCAGATGGTTGTGGATGTTGAAGCCGCAAGAATGCTGGTTTACAAGGCTGCCTGGCAGAAGGATCAGGGCAACTTGAATAATGGAATGGAAGTCGCTCAGGCCAAACTGTTCGGTGGGGAAGCCGCAATGAAATGCGCCAACTTTGCCATGCGTATCATGGGTGCTTATGGTTATTCAGATGAATACCCACTGGCGCGCTTTTACAGGGATATTCCCAGCTATGTGATTGTAGAGGGGTCTTCCAATATCTGTAAAACGATCATCGCCGGTGATAAACTAGGCTTCCGGAAAGCAAATCGTTAAGAGCGTTATAACAGATATTCAGTTTTTCTGATTTTTTAACTCTGTGAACTTCGTGTCTCAGTGGTGAAGTGTTCTCAGATTAACCAAAGGAGGTTATAGTGGACCAGGCGGTAACCATTTTTATATCTGGAATTGGAGGTGTTTTTGTTGGCATGGCCTTGCTTTATCTGGGGATTGTAATCTCTGCCCAAGTGGCTAAACGGCTTGAATCAAAAAAAGGAGAGGAATGAACCTGGATGTATTTACGATCTTTCAAAGTTCTGGCTTTATTCATATTACTCCTGGGATAGTAGTTATGTGGCTCATTGGGTTGGGGCTGATTTTTTTGGCGATTTCCAAGAAATATGAGCCTTTACTGCTGCTTCCGATTGGTTTTGGTATTATTCTGGCCAATTTACCGCTGGCAGGCCTGATGCACGAAGGGGAAGGCCTGATCTGGCGATTTTATCACTACGGTATCCAGTGGGAAATCATTCCGCCATTGATTTTCCTGGGACTGGGCGCTATGACAGATTTCAGACCGCTACTAGCCAATCCAGTGTTAATTTTTCTGGGAGCCGGGGCACAGGTTGGGGTTTACGTTACTTTTTTTACGGCCTATGGATTGGGATTCAGCATCAATGAAGCGGCCACTATCGGCATCATCGGCGGGGCTGACGGTCCAACCACCATTTTTCTGGCAGCGAAACTGGCTCCTCACCTGTTGGGTGTGTGCGCTGTAGCGGCTTATTCCTATATGGCAATGGTCCCTATTATTCAGCCGCCGATTATGAAACTGCTGACAACAAAAAAAGAGCGGATGATCAAAATGAAGAAATCCAGGAAAGTAACTCACCTGGAAACCTTGTTTTTCCCTATCGTGTCAAGTTTTCTGATCATTTTGTTGATTCCGGCGTCTGCACCCTTGATTTCCATGTTCATGCTGGGTAATCTGTTCCGTGAGTCAAAGGTGGTTGATCGTTTAACTACAGCCTCCAAGAATGAGTTGATGAATATCGTGACTATCTTTTTGGGGTTGTCAGTGGGGGCAACGATGAGCGCCGAAAATTTTCTCAGGAAAGAGGCTATTTTTATTTTTGTCTTTGGATTGTTTGCCTTTATGATCAGCACCGCTTCTGGTGTGTTACTAGCTAAGGTTTTTAACCTGTTCCGCAAACAGAAAATCAATCCGCTGTTGGGTGCAGCAGGTGTGTCAGCGGTACCGATGGCGGCCAGGGTAGTTCACAAAGTAGGGGCAGAGGCAAATAAGAAGAACTATCTGTTGATGTACGCCATGGGACCGAATGTGGCGGGTGTCATCGGCACAGTGATTGCTGCGGGTATCTTTCTGACTTTTTTGAAATAACGGCTCTTAATACATTCATAGTAGCAACAAAGGATAAGAGTTTCTGAGTATTAAACCAGTCACTCTGCTAATTTAGGTACAAAACTATTACACTATTTTTCGTATGTACTGGATAAGGTAGAAATCAGAGTGCTTTATCTTAGGGATCGTACAAAAATAACTTGGCATAAGCTGTTCGCAAAAGTCCCATAAAGACCAGACATTTTGCTGACAGAATGCCAAGTAATTTTTGAGTCGACCCTTAATTAATGAACTAGAGAGGAGATTACTCGTATGGCTGAAGAAATTATTGCCCCGCTATCAGGGAAGATTATTTCAATTGAAATTGAAGTTGGACAGAAAGTGGAAGAGGATGATGATGCAATTGTCATTGAAGCGATGAAAATGGAGACGTCGATATATGTTCCTTGTGATGGAACAGTCGCTGAATTAAAAGTAAAAGTGGGAGATGAAATCGAAGAGGATGATATCCTGGCTATCATAGAGTAAGCAGATCAAAGAAAGTCTACACTAAACTTCATCAACTCCGATACCATTGAGTTGACTACGTACCGATTCTCACCAAATTTTCCCCAATGGCGTCATTTTTCAAGATAATGCGTCATTGCGGGGAATGAAATGAGCACTCAAAATTTTTGAAAAAGAGAAAACGATGAGACCATATTTTGAAAAGATGGCGGATCTTGGTCAGGACTTGAAAAAAGGTCAGATTAAGCGAACAGAAGATGCTCTAAAAGAGTTTAAGGACGCTGAAATTGAAATTGATAAGGAAGTAGACAAGGTCAAACAGGCTGGTTTTTCAGAAGAGAAAATCAATGCCCGTGGGCAGATGACGGTCTGGCAGCGATTGGAATACTTAATCGATCCAGGAACTTGGTCTCCTTTGCATACACTGTACAATCCAGCGGACAACGAAGAAGGAACCACCAACGTGATTGACGGGATTGGCAAGATTTCCGGTCGATGGGCAGTGGTCATCGGATTTGATAATAAAGTGATGGCCGGTGCCTGGTTACCTGGCCAGTCCGAAAATATTTTGAGGGTCACTGATCTGGCGAAACGTTTGAATATCCCACTAGTATGGCTGGTTAACTGCAGCGGGGCCAAACTGACCGAGCAGGAAAAATTTTACGCCAATCGCCGCGGCGCCGGGGCTCCTTTTTTCAGACATGCAGAGCTGGAACAGTTAGGAATTCCTGTATTAGCGGGTATTTACGGAACAAATCCAGCTGGTGGCGGATACCAGGGAGTGAGTCCGACCATCCTGTTTGCTCACAAGGATTGTAATATTGCTGTGGGAGGAGCCGGTATCGTCAGTGGCATGGCGCCTAAAGGGGGCTTTGACCTGGATTCAGCTGAGGATTTGATCGAAAAAGCAAAACATTTCAAGGCCAAACCTCCTGGTGCAGTCAAAACGCATTATGACGCGACTGGATTTTTCAGATATGTCTATGAGGAGGAGCAGGGAGTTCTGGACGGGTTGAAGGACTTTATGACGAAAATACCGGCCTATGATCCTGAGTTTTTCAGAGTTGCAGAAGCAGCGGCGCCTAAATTCGGTCAGGAAGACCTCTATCGACTTCTACCGATGGAACCGAAAAAGGTGTATGAATTTGATGAGATCCTGGCGCGTTTAGTGGATAATAGCGAGCATATGGAATATCGACCGGATTACGGTCCGGAGATGTACACCGGCCTGTGTAAAGTGGATGGATTCCTGGTGGCCTGTATTGGTAATCGACAAGGCTATCTGGGTAAAGGGTATCCCGAGTACGCGGACTATCCGGGTATCGGCGGGAAATTGTATCGCCAGGGGTTGATTAAGATGAATGAGTTTGTCACCCAATGTGGGCGCGATCGGGTTCCAATTATCTGGTTCCAGGATACCTCCGGGATCGACGTGGGGGATATTGCAGAACAAGCTGAATTGCTGGGATTGGGACAGTCTCTGGTCTATTCCATCCAACAAACAGATGTGCCGATGATGCTGGTATTGTTGAGAAAGGGGACTGCGGCAGCCCATTATCTCCTGGGAGGACCGACGGCCAATGATCATAATGCGTTTACGATTGGTACTGCTGCGTCAGAGATCTATGTCATGCATGGGGAAACCGCTTCTGTGGCAACCTATTCCAGACGCCTGGTGAAGGAAAAAGAGGCCGGCCGACCTTTGGAACCGGTGATTGAAAAAATGAATCAGCTGGCCGATGAATATCATGAAAAATCCCGCCCCCTGTTCTGCGCTAAAACAGGTATGGTGGATGAGATTGTCGCTTTGGATAGTGTCAGAAAATATCTGCAGGCTTTTGCCGGATCGGCATACCAAAATCCCAAGTCGATTTGTCCCCAGCATCACATGATGCTACCACGGATTATTAAAGGGTAGGAAATGAGTGGCTCCAGCCTGAGTAATAAGAACCATAGACGCTATTGCAATGATCAAAAGGAGTTAGAACGTTATGAAAACAGCGGAAGAGTATATTGAAAGTCTGAGGAAACTGAATCTGGTTGTTTACATGTTCGGTGAAAAGGTGGATAACGTGGTGGATCACCCCATAATTCGCCCTTCGATGAACGCGGTGGCCAAGACTTATGAAATGGCACACAGGCCCGAGTTCGAAGATATCATGACTGTGAAGTCCCATCGCACGGGTGAAAAAATCAATCGCTTTACCCACATCCATCAGAGCACTGACGATCTGGTGAAAAAGACTAAAATGGGCCGGATGCTGGGAGCGCAAACCGGTTGTTGTTTTCAGCGATGTGTGGGTATGGATGCTATGAACGCACTTTCCATGACCACTTTTGATATTGATGCGAAATTTGGAACCACTTACAATAAACGGTTTCTGGACTTTCTTGACTTTGTGCAAAAGGAAGACCTGACTTGCGATGGTGCTATGACAGACCCCAAGGGAGACCGCGGGCTGGCACCACATCAGCAGAAAGATCCGGATCTCTACTTGAGAATTGTTGAAGAACGGGAAGATGGCATCGTTGTCAGGGGTGCCAAGGCGCATCAGACAGGTGCCGTAAATTCCCATCAACTGGTCGTCATGCCCACAATCTCCATGCGCGAGGCGGACAAGGACTATGCTGTCTCATTCGCAGTTCCGAGCGATGCGGAAGGGATCACCTATATCCTGGGCCGCCAATCCTGTGATATGCGGAAGATGGAGGGCGGAAACATGGATCAGGGGAACCTGTTTTACGGTGGACACGAAGCCTTGGTGATTTTTGACGATGTTTTTGTTCCGTGGGAGACCGTGTTTATGTGTCGTGAGTATGAATTCGCCGGCCAACTGGTAGAACAGTTTGCTTCCTACCATAGACAAAGTTATGCCTGTAAAGCGGGTGTTGGCGATGTGCTGATCGGTGCAACGCAAACCATTGCTGAGTACAATGGCGCAGCTAAAGCCTCCCATGTTAAAGATAAAATTATTGAAATGAACCATCTTAACGAGACACTTTACTGCGGCTCTATCGCCTGTGCGTCAGAGGGTCACAAAGAACCCAGTGGTACCTATCTCGTCAATACCCTGTTGGCGAATGTCTGTAAGCAAAATGTCACCCGTTATCCTTATGAGATAGCCCGGTTGTCCCAGGATGTAGCTGGTGGCTTGATGGTCACCCTGCCATCGGAAAAAGACTTTCTTTCTCCGGAAGTCGGTAAATGGATGGAGAAATACTACCAGGGCAACGACTCTGTTCCGACCGAAAACCGTATGAGAATTCTTCGTTTGATTGAGAATATCACGTTGGGCACAGCAGCGGTTGGATATCTAACAGAATCCATGCATGGTGCCGGCTCACCCCAGGCACAACGGATTATGATCTCCCGCCAGGTGAACATGACTGAAAAACAGAAAGTTGCGAAAAAGCTATGTGGTATAAAGGAGGCAGCATCCGACGGTTAAAAATCGGGGTCAAGTACTGCGGAGGATGCGGCGCAAAATATGATCGGGTTGTGGTGGTGGACAGAATGAAAAAAGCCCTTGCGGATTTCTGGGAATTTGTTTCGTGGGAAGATGCCTCTGCGGATCATATTCTGATTGTGGCCGGATGTGAGACTGCGTGTGTGGAAGCCAGCGAATTCGAAGGTAAGACCGTTCACTGGCTGAAAAGTGATGAAAGTCTTGATCCGACCATTGATGCTTTGAAAAAATACACCCTTTAAATAGGTAGACCTATCCCTTCACAAGTATCCCACGCAGTCCAAATACAACACCCTCATTCTGATACTATTACATTTTTTTATCAGCTTTATAAAACGGGATCAGGATTAAATACCCTATTTGCCAACAACTTCCTGAATCACCTTTTTAACATCAGCGATTAGATCCGCCGATGGTGTCACAACAATATCTCGACTTTTAATTTTAGTTACGTACCTTGGTTCTCCTTGATGCTGTATGTACGCGTTTTTCAACTTTTCGCTTAATAGATCAAGCGTGGGTACCAATAACCCTTTTTGGTCAACAAGGGTTTTAAAATTCACAATTGGTCCTTTTTGATCAAACCAGGCAATTCCAAATTTTTTCGGGGGTTTTCCAATAAATACATATGAGGTTTCCTCAGCAGGTACCACTTCTAATGGTGATGATACCTGTTCGATCAGTTTTTCAATGTTTTCAGCATGGGCGTTTAAATACCCGACAGCGGGATGACTTGCGTCCAACTCCGGAAAATCAGGCTTTGATCCTAAGATATTGCTCAAAAATCCCATGGTATCCTCCAATACATAGATTAGTGATCAAAAATCAAACTACTGAAATTTCGAGAAGGAAATAATAACACGATTAGATCTCTCTTTCAAGCTTGAGATGTGGTGAAAAAATACACTTGGGATTTGCATTTAATAAACATTGGAAGACCACCTGCGGATTCTTATCTCTACATTTATTGGTTTAATAAAATTTATAAAGAATCATACAATCAATTCAAAATGTGTAAACTACCAGACTGATAAAATGTTACTCATTCTAAAGCATTCCTGGATACAATTTTGGAAGCGATCACTATTCTGCTCTAGTATCTGCCATAATGATGGCGCTTTCGGCTTCCTTGAATGATAGTGGTTGATGGTGAAATCGGATCTTTCTGTTTTTTTATTGGGAATCAGGTTAGATTTTTTGGCTTTATTCCCATTGGATGAAGTATGCGTATGAATTTCGGAGCGGATTTAACTATGAGGTAAATATGCGTCAGCAGGATGGTGCATCCCCCTTCAGAAAAGGAGGATTGGCAGTAAGCATCTTTCGGAGGAACCGACTGACTGAATTGGCCTTACTGGGTAAAATACATTGTCAGTCCTTCAGCGACACAGGCCGGTTTCTCTTGTCCTTCGATTTCGATGGTATTCGTGATTGAAACCAGGATTCTGCCACCGGATTTTTCAGTCACTTTTCCCAGAACCATACAGGATCTGATTTTAGAACCTACAATAACCGGATTTAGCAGGCGAACTTTGTCCAGTCCGTAGTTAATAGCCATCATCGTTCCTTCAGGGACGAGTGCGGTATCTTCACTTAACTTGGGGATCATGGAGATGGTCAGGAAGCCGTGGCCGATGGTTTTACCGAAGGGACCCGCAGCTGCTTTTTCTTGATCAACATGAATCCATTGATGATCGCCAGTACACTCAGCGAATTGGTTAATTCTATTCTGATCAATCTGGATCCAGTCACTTTTTCCGATTTCCTGTCCGATTTTTGCTTTAATTTCTTCAAGTGGTAAAACTTCAATAGCCATGATTTCTCCTTTAATTTTTATCAAAACACTTTATTGATGATAAAGTGTTGTAAAATGCGGTTCCTTGACCATCAAAGCGCAACACCTCATGTGCAGAGAGATTCATTCTCATCGCCGGTTGGCCCTGAACCACGTTGAAAAACTACGCTTGCTGTTCCAGTTTCGCTTCCAATTCTTTGACCCGTTTTTCCAACGCGGTCAGTTTTTTTCGTTGATCGTCAGTCTTGTAGAACATGGCAGACGCTTTCTGCCAGTCCAGAATCGGTCGGGCCGGGAATCCGGCATAGATTCCGGGCTCGTCAATATTCTGCGCCACACCTGCTCTACCGTACAACTTGACATGATCTGCGATATTGATGTGATCCATGCAGGCGGCCTGTCCTAATAATCCGACATTCCTGCCTGTTTTAACACTTCCGGCCAGTAGGGCTTGTGCCCCCAGTAGGTTGTCCTCACCGACCTGGCAGTTATGGGCAATATGCACCAGATTATCGAATTTTGTTCCTCGGCCAATGACGGTGGCCTTGATGGATCCCCTGTCAATCGCACAGAGAGCGCCTACTTCAACATCGTCTTCGATAATCACGATACCGATCTGGGGGACTTTGAAGTGGGGATCTCCTTCCTTTTCCCGTTCAAAACCCCATCCCTCGCAGCCAATGATGCAGCCGGAGTTGAAAATGCACCGGTTTCCGATCTGGCAGCCGTGATTGACAGCCACATTGGAGTTGAAAAAACAGTCTTCGCCAATGGTGACATCATCCCCGATTGTGACCCCGGGGTAGATAACCGTGTTTTTCCCAACCGAGCTGTTTTCGCCGATATAGACGTTTGGAAAAATTGTACAGTTCTCTGCAATCTGTGCGGTCGGTGCGATAAAAGCCTTATCTGAGACGAGTCCACTTTCACTTTTAGGCGGAAACATCAGGTTGATCACCTTAGCATAATCCATTCGTGGGTTATCGACCTGCAGCAGGTTAATCCCCTCGGATTCGACATCACGACCCACCATGATTGCGGATGCCTGACATAGTGGAAGGTATTCTTTATATTTTGGATTGGCCAGAAACGTGATATCCCCTTGGCCGGCCTCCATGATACCATTTATTCCGGAAATGATTTCATCGGGATTCCCGATTAAGTTTGCATTCAGCGCGTCTGCAATTTCTTTGAGAGATAAGGTTTTCATAGGTTCCTTAGCGGAGTCGATGTCACAATGGAAGGACGAGTTGATGTTATGGATTATAGAAACAATCGCTAAACATTTCAAGGCATAATTACCCGATAATCATCATTGGGGCATCGTTGATTATATTAAAAACAGTGAATCATTGATGTCTGATGGAATCTCTTTTCCCAGTAGAAGAAAATTCGTCGCCGCTATCATCGACAGATTGCACTCTCCGGGTGGTTTCAACTGGTAATCTCCCTGATAACCCGGATCGAAGATCACACAGGGAACCGGATTGATAGAGTGTTTGGTGCTGATCTCTTCTTTGCCTGCCTTTTTGTTGAAGATCAACATTTCATCGCCATTCCCGTGGTCGGCAGTAATGATGGCCAGACCGTTAACCGCCACAACTGCCTCGCATACCCGACGGACGGCGAGATCGACAGTTTGGGCGGCGGTGATGGTTGCTTTCATATCACCGGTGTGTCCGACCATATCGGTATTGGCAAAATTAATCAGACCAAAATCAAATTTACCCGATTGAATAAAGGTCACTGCCTGAGCCGCAATTTCAACCGCTTTCATTTCGGGTGCGTTGGCAAATGAGTCTATCTTATCTGAATTGATCAGGTGGTAAATCTCTTTGTCTGGGTCCAGCGGGTTGCGATATCCGCCATTAAAAAAGAAAGTCACATGTGCGTATTTCTGCGTTTCCGCCAGTCTGAATTGGTTGAGGCCCAATTCCAGAATTCTCTTTCCAAACGGTTCTGGAACAGAAGGGCTGCTCATGATCCGGTTTTCGGGTGTGTTCGTGTCTTCATCATAAACCATCATGCCGGCGAAGTAGACATCGGGTCGGTGATCAATGGGAAAGCCACTAAAATCCTTATCAGTAAATGCCTGTGTCAGCTCGATGGCCCGATCTGCCCGGAAATTCATGAAGATAACAGCATCATTGTCGGCGATCGTCGGGATGCTGCCATTCTGGTCAGTAATATTGAATGGCGGGCAGTCCTGATCGATCAGTTCGGGATTTTTCTCTCTGAAGTGAGCAATTGCTGCCAAGGCGTTTGGAAAGTTTTGACCGGATTTTCCAAGGACATGAGTATCCCATCCTTTTTTTACCTTGGCCCAGTTTTGATCACGATCCATCGTGATCACTTCCCTGCCACCACCGGAGGCAAACCCGTAACACCAGTCAGGATGATCTGCCCTGATCTTTGCAAATAGCGTTTCCAATTGTTCCATGTAAAGGTCTGCGGTCTGAATGCCAACATCCCGTCCATCCAGCAAGGCGTGTACATAACAGTTTTTCACTTGTTGCCGGACGGCCTCTTCGATCACGGCGATAAAATGGTCAAGATGGCTGTGCACGTTGCCATCTGAGAGTAGTCCGATCAGGTGTAGTGCATGAGATCGGGATTGGGTGATGGCTGCCTGCAACACCGGCATCTCAACAAAGGAGCCGTCAGCAATGGCCTTCGTGATCAAGGTGGGACCCTGGGCAATATTTTTTCCAGCACCCATGGTTAAATGACCCACTTCAGAACCTCCCAGATCCTTTTCTCCTGGCAGTCCAACGTGATTTCCGTGGGTCAAGAGAGTGGTACTGGCATAGTTACTTCTTAGCTGGTCAACAAATGGCGTGGCAGCCTGAAAAATAGCATCTGTGTGATCCCTCTTGCCAATGCCATATCCGTCCAGAACGATATTGATAACCGGTCGATGATTGGAAAATCGCTGAAGCAGCGCTTGGTATCGATTCATCTTGCCGAACCCTCTATTTTGAGTGAAAGGGATATTTTCCCTGCTGGCGAATGTCCCATTATATTCGGATGGTTGAATTCGGACTATACCTTTTTTAGAACAGGATAGCGGCGGACTATTTGCATTGTATTGCCTGGATATGGGAGGAAAATGTCGAGTGTTGTTACGGGTTTATCAATCCGAAAAACTGGTGTATAATAAAGCCGGATTGCAGCTTTCCTCCGTGTAGAGAAGTGTCATGAATCTGGTTTTCATGCAAAGGGAAGTTGATTTCAACCGGAGAAAAATGGGCGAGATACACAATTTACAGATCGTCATCTCACAGTCATCGCTATTAAACCGACTGAACGAAGGGCATCAGAATGCAGCCGCCGCGAATGGGGCTCAAATTCTCAATGTGGTTGAAAAGGAAAAATCGGTTAAAAAGCTATCGACAGTCAGGGAGCTGAACGAACTTGAAAAGACAGAGAAGGAGGATGCCAAGAAAAGGCATTTTAAAAAGCGGGCGTCTGATCATCTGATAGACATCTATCAGTAAAACGAAACCACCCTGTCGTGTTCCAGGAGTTTATTGAACCTGGCGAACCAGGTGGGAAAAGTAAGTAATAACTTTAGGCTTCCCAAATGAATTTGGGCGTGCACACCGCTAACAGTGACCGATCCCTTTTTTATGTTTACGGCTCAATGTACCTGAAATCACGAACAGGGCAGAATTGAGTAATTTTGTGTTGATCCTATTCTACAAATAAGTCGGGCCTTTTGTCCACAGCTATTTTATGACGGGTCATTCAGGACGGAGTCCAGTTCATAAATCAATGGTTTAATCGTATCGTCGATCTCTTGTTCCTGTTTTCCACGACAGGTTTCCTCTCGCACGATTTCATCCGCCAGGAGCAGGGCTATTTTCATCGCGTAGTTTGATAGAATGTGTCCCGGTTCCTGTTCAGCAAGCGCATCGATTATTCCCGTCAGCTTATTCTGCAGTTTCAGAACGTGCTGCTCTCCATCCGTACAATAAAAAGTGTACTTTTTTTTATTGATGTCAATGGTATAGGAGTTTGCTTCTTCTGATCCATTCATGCATGATTAAGGTGGATGTTGAAAAAATGCTTGATCTAAGGGGCGGCTAAAAAACTAGTTCGCATTCTGTTAGCAAAATGTCCAATGGTTTTGGGACTTTTGCTAACAGATTATGAGAAGTTGTTTTTTAACGATCCCAAAGTGCGTTACCGACCTGCTTTAATGGCCAACACAGAATTTCTGAAAACCTCGCTTCTAACCTATTTGAATTGTGCGTTCAAGTCAATATTCATGGATCGCTTTTGCTTTAATCCCGCATTTGCCTATCCCTGGTCTATTCTGAATGTCTTAATGGCTGAAGGGTGCTGATTTTGTGATCCTTTTACACGAAACGGGCAGATGAGGGTCAAAACCCACGACAACATTGTCAGGGTGAGAATTTATCTTTATAAAAACTGTTTTATTAAATATCTGACTTATGGAATTTTTTCTTGATGTAGATGGTGTCATTCTGGATTTTGAATCCGCCTTTATTGATTTTGTGCGCGACGAATATCTACCCGATTTGCCTGCTGACTATGTTCCACAAAGTTGGGAGATGTCAACGGAGTTTGGAAGCCTGGACATTGTTGAGGTTTGGGAACGATTTGTTGATTCTGATCGATTTGCCCGTTTGGATCTGTTGATTGATGCTGAAAGCTTTAATCGCCTTTCCGACAAGTATCCGGTTTATCTGGTCACGAATCTACCGGAATCTCAATATAATAGCCGCAAGGATAATCTGGACTTCCATCGTCTTGTCTATAAAGACTTGTTTCTGGCAGGACATTTCAATTTCGGGGATCAGACTTATCCAACAAAATCGGCAACGATTGCCAAATTGCATCACAATGGGGAGCAAATGATTTTTCTGGATGATCATCCGAAAAACTGTCTGGATGTAAAATCAGCCTTCAGCGAAAGTAAGGTCTTTCTGATGAGCCGCCCCCATAACAAGGGTGTAGAGAGTCAGGAGTGGATTCGGGTGGAAAACTGGGAAGAGTTTTTGAACAGTGTACTTTGAAGTTTCTGGTGGGTTACTTTAGCGGCGGTCTTGCCTGAACTGCATGTTGTATAGTTTACTGTATTCGCCTTTGGACTGCAGCAATTCCTGATGGGAACCAGATTCGACAATAAGGCCATGTTTGAGGACGTGGATGATATCCGCGTGTTGGATAGTGGAAAGGCGATGCGCAATCACAAGTGTGGTCCTATTTTTCATCAGGTTTTCAATGGCTGCCTGCACCTCTTTTTCAGATTCTGTATCCAGTGCACTGGTCGCTTCATCGAGAATCAAGATGGGGGCGTTTTTTATCAATGCCCTTGAGATGGAAATCCTCTGCCGCTGTCCGCCAGAAAGACGCACTCCCCGCTCGCCGATCATTTGCTCATACCCATCCGGAAGTTCAGAGATGAAGCCGTGGGCGTAGCCATTTTCTGCTGCAGCAATAATATTTTCCCGGGAACAGTTAATGTCACCATAGGAGATATTGTTGGAAATCGTATCGTTGAAAAGAACGATGTCCTGGGTGACGATAGCGATCTGGTCCCGTAGCGAATGAACGGTGACATCGCGCAGATTTTTACCATCAATCCAGATATTGCCATCTTCAGGATTCAGATCATAAAAGCGAGGGATTAGATTGGAGAGTGTGGTCTTACCACTGCCGCTGGAACCCACCAATGCGGTAATCGTGCCTGCTTTCATCGTCAGATCAACCTCTTTCAGAACCGGTTCATCCTCCTCATAACTGAAACGGTTGATCTTAATCCGAATCTCCTTTTTAATCGGTGGCAACGTGATGGCATCTGGTGATTCCTTGATTTCGGACTTATCATCAATGATTTCAAATATGCGGAGGGCCGCGGCATAACCTTCTTGCAATTTAAGGGTGATGTTGTTCATTTTCTTGATCGGATCATTGAGCATGAAAAAGGAGAGGATAAAAGAGGCAAATTCCCCGCCGCTGAGGTCTTCATAGATGATCAAATATCCACCGTATGTCAGAATCGCGGCCCCACAGATAGCTCCGATTAACTCCAGGATCGGATACGAATAAGAATCGATTCGGATGACGTTGAGAAACGATTTAAACAGGCTCTGGTTCTCTTTCTCAAACCGCTTGATTTCGTAAGATTCCATGTTGAAGGCCTTGACAACACGGATGCCAGTGATGGTTTCATTCAGCAGACCGGAAAGATCCCCGAATTTGTTTAGCCTTTTGGTGGTCACCTTCTGACTCTGTTGTCCAAATATTGAGATCAGCCAGGCGGTGGGTGGAAGCAAGATGAGTACAAGTAGCGAGAGTTTCCAACTGCGATAACCCAGGATCCCCAGTAAGATCAAAATCTGCGGTATGTCTCTCAGCGGGGCGATGATACCAGTGATAATCGATTGATTGAGGGTCGTGACATCGATAGTGAAACGGGATGTGAGTTCTCCTGTTGACCGTTTATTGAAAAAGGAGATGGGCATCAGCACCACTCTTCTGAACAATTGGTTTCTCAACTCCCTAACGATTTTCTGCCCCAGTGATCCCATGATATAGTTCTGGCCGAAAAAAGAGACCCCTCTGAGAGCGAAAATCAGAATGATTGCCAAACCGACCAGGGGAAACCGGCTCAAAGGCCAGACCTTACCTGAGCTCAAAGAATTGATGAGAGGTTCGATGTACCAAGCCGGAGCAACAGTCAACAGGGCAAACGAAAACAGGGAGATAATGCCAAGCATGAGCTGGAGTTTATACTTTAGTACCAGTTTTGAAATTCGAAAAAATATTTCCATGGATTAGTCGCCACCTGTTACGATTAATATTCCAACCAGAAGCCCGCAAATTGGCTTGGAGGGCTTAATTTTAACCTGTTCGCTTTACTTATCATCCTGTTGAAAAACCAGCAAATGGTAAGATTTGAATTTGGCAAAGCTTTCTCCGTTTGTTTGTCGTTGGAGATACTTGTACTCGGCCTTTTCGAGTTTCTTCTTATATTTTCTTTTGATGAATTTTGAGACAAGCGGATAATTATTGTCCAATACGTAAAATATCAAATTGTAGATCGGGTGGATGGCATTATGGAGAAAATCATCTACAATATCAAGGCTGGGAGCGGTCTCTGTGGTGATATCAATATCCTGAATCGTTTTCAGCGGGAACTCCTTAATAATACCGTAGAATTTTTTCAAATCATGGCCACCACCAATAGGGCTCGTACCTTCCACATCCTTGCGAAAGAAATCACAGACCAGAATATGTCCCCCTTTGTTTAAAAGTCGCATGCTCTGGGAGAATGAATCGGATAGAGGGATGTACTGAAAACTTTCGCTGAAAAGGATCAAATCATATGTTTTATCTGTCTTCAGCTCTTCGTATCCACACTCAAATATTTCAGATCGGTCACCAATCAGGTTACGGACATGACGTGTTAGATTGGGACTTGGGGAAACGCAATCAACCGTGTAGCCAAAATCCAGTAATTTTGCGGCGAATTTACCTGCACCACAACCGACATCCAGGATGGTTTTTGTGGATTCCGGAATGTGGGAAAGGATCAAGTTGGCATAATTTTCCTGTGCTCGATATACATTAGATGTTTCAACGCTCAGGCCATCGCTCCAGTATCCATAGTGAAG
>PJEL010001732.1_pt1 | contig 21137 bp, 20 predicted proteins | sample 1853271 | NCBI WGS metagenome assembly PJEL01 (sample SAMN08108733, study PRJNA415343) | Invertebrate metagenome, whole genome shotgun sequencing project. | host: Globobulimina | place: Sweden: Gullmar Fjord | collected 2015-08
TCAGAGCCGAAGAAGTTGGTATACCAAATTCCTATGAGACCAAGTATTACAGGGATGTTCTTTTCAAAAGGTTCATCCTTAAAATGCCTGTCCATTGCGTGTGCGCCTTCAAGAAGCTCTTTGAAGTTATCAAAACCTATTGAGCAGGCAATTGAGAGCCCGATGGCTGACCATAGGGAATATCTCCCTCCAACCCAGTCCCAGAATACGAACATGTTATCAGGGTCTATACCGAACTTGGTTACCTCATCTTTATTTGTAGAGAGGGCTACAAAATGTTTTTTCACATGAGCATCATCTTTTGCAGAGTCGAGAAACCAGCTCCTTGCAGTGTGTGCGTTGGTCATCGTCTCCTGCGTTGTGAATGTCTTTGAGGCTATCATGAAGAGCGTCGTCTCAGGAGAAAGTCCTTTTAGTATCTCCACTATATGAGTGCCGTCGATATTAGAGACAAAGTGGGGAGTGATATTCTCCTTGCGATAAGGTTTAAGCACCTCAGTCACCATGACCGGCCCGAGGTCAGAACCTCCAATGCCTATGTTGACGATATCGGTAATAGCCTTTCCGGTATAACCTTTCCAGCCGCCTGAAATGACCTTGTCGGAAAAAACATCCATCTGCTTAAGCACCGCATTGACCTCAGGCATCACATCCTTTCCTTCAACCATTACAGGTGTGTTTGAGCCGTTCCTCAGAGCGGTATGGAGCACAGCACGGCCCTCGATCTCATTGATCTTTTCACCCGTAAGCATCTTCCCGATCGAATCACTCAAGCCAACCTCTTCTGCAAGCTCCAGCAGAAGGTCAAGGGTCTCTTTAGTGATAATGTTCTTGGAGTAGTCAACAAGGATATCTTCGAACTGGAGAGAGAAGGCATCAAACCTTCCGGGGTCTTCTGCAAACATATCCTTTATACGCTTGTCCTTCATGGACAGGTAATGTTCGCTGAGCCTCTTCCATGCCTCTGTCGTTTGGGGGTTAACTTTTTTCAGCATAATCTCCTCAGGCCGTCAGGCTTTCAGAATCTATTATACTCTTTTTTATCACAATCTTATAAATATTTATGGCCTGATTAAAGCACATGATATCATCAGAGAAGATGTCTGTAAACTGGAAATCCAACAAGATAAATGTCATCATTAAAAATAGTATTGCCAAAAAAGAGGCTCTAATAATGATCGATCAAATTATTTGTGGATACCGCCATACTTATATACTTAAAGAGGACGGTACATTATCGGCCTGGGGAATAAATAATCATTGCCAGCTCGGTGATGATACCTATACTGACAGAGCAATCCCTGAGCAGGTTGGCGATGACAGTGACTGGAGTTATGCCTCAATAGGGCCGGTTCACACACTGGCAATCAAATCAGATGGGACTTTATGGGCATGGGGATCAAATGGGCATGGTCAGCTTGGTGATGGAACATTTATTGACAGGGTAATACCTCATAAGGTCGGTGATGATAATAACTGGAGCTCGGTATCAGCTGCAGGCCTGCACAGTCTTGGACTAAGATCTGACGGGACTTTGTGGGTCTGGGGGGCAAACTTAAAGAGTCAGTTAGGTGTATCCGCTAATCAGGATGAATATCTTCCTGTTCAGGTCGGCAGCAATAATGACTGGGAGGCGATTGCAGCAGGACATGACCACAACCTTGCGCTCAGGTCTGACGGCACTTTATGGTCATGGGGGTTTAACAGTCACGGGCAGCTGGGTGACGGAACCACTAAAATTGAACCGGTTCCCTTTCAGATAGAGAACAGCCATACCTGGAGATCTATTTATGCAAAATGCAGCTACAATATGGCTATCAGGTCAGATGGGACTTTATGGGCATGGGGAGAGAATAATTACGCTCAGCTCGGTGTCGGGTCTACCGCTGACAAGTGGATACCAACCCAGATAGGCGATGATGATGGCTGGGCCACTATAGCCCTTGGGACTAACCATGTTCTTGCGATAAAATCTGATGGTACATTGTGGGGCTGGGGACCGAACAGTTACGGCCAGTTAGGTGACGGCTCTACCAGGTCCAGGGTGATTCCTTATAAGATTGCTTACGATGATAACTGGGAATTCGTTGCAGCAGGATGGGGTCACACAATTGCGATCAAAACAGACGGCACTTTATGGGCATGGGGACGGAATAATTACGGCCAACTTGGTGATGGAACCACTGAGGACAGACTCACTCCTACAAATATTATGAAACACCAGATCATTCCACGTAAACCGCTTTATTAGGTGGTCAGAAACCACCCTCCCTGAAGCTCTAACCTGACCATTTCGGCTGACATACTTTGACGCATAATCCGCATATGTACTGCCCGATGTTATGCTCTTTTGCAAAGTATTTCAGTTTCTCAAGACAGGCCTGCCTGTCCCAGTCTTTGTAAGACTCTCTGATCGCAGATACAGGGCAGATGGAGATACACTTTTTACATTCACCGCACCCGGCCTCAACAGGTTTATCAGTCTTAAGAGGCATGTCTGTAAGTACAGTTGATATCCTTATTTTAGAGCCGTACTCCGGGTGCACAAGAAGGCTGTTCCTTCCTATCCATCCCAGGCCTGCCCTGAGCGATATCATCTTGTGCGAAAGATGTGCTGTCTGGGCCTTCCAGTCAAGCAGCTGGCTTGCGGGAATAGGCATCGCTCTATGCCCTTTTGACTGTATAGCCATTGTCAGTTTGAGAGTGGTCTGATCCAGAAGCATATTCAGCATCTTGTAGTGGTGAAGGTAGTGGCGGGTGGGCCAGTTGATAATTCCTTTAAGTACAGGGTCAGATACCCTTACGGCTATGGAGATGCCGTACTTTAAGCCCTCGGTCTGTTCAAGCGGGAGGGCTTCAAAATTACACCTGAGGTCATCTATCTCAGCAGCACCAAAAGCAGACGCACCTGAGTCAAAAGCAATTTGCTTTAATTCATCATACATCTTTTGCTTCTACCTTAACCCTCATCACATCCATTTCTCTATGGCGGCCATAGTTGCTTCATCTCCCCAAGTCTTGGGGCCGACAAACCTCTCCCTTAATATCCCGTCTTTGTCAATAAGAAAGCTCTCAGGCACACCGCTTATGCCATAGAGCTTCGACATAGCGTTGCCAAAGTCTATGAGAGTTGGAGATGTGACATTGATCCTCGTGTAATACTCCGCAAGGTTTGCAGGGTCGTCCCTGAAGAGCATCCCGAGCATCTGGAAAGGCCTGCCCTGCATCATCTCAGAGAGACGAGCCTTGTCTTTCATTTCTGCTTTACATGTTGTACACCATGTGGCCCAGAAATTTATAAAGACGGTCTTGCCTTTCAGATCAGAAAGCCTCCATAGCTTTCCTGTATCATCCATCAGCTCAAATTGCGGTGCCGGACTGCCTACCACAGCAATCTCATCAAATTTTTTATTCTGAGGGCTCATAAAGACAGCTACCGCAGCAACAACCATCACAGCCAGCAAAATCAAACCTTTATATTTCATACAACCTCCTGAATTCTGTATATGATAATAAACAATTTATTATGAATAAGATATGAAACCATCAGTTTATTATACTTTAAGCTTTAACTGATTTTGTTTGTCATTTCGACCATAGGGAGAAATCTTTGTCCTTGCGTACGGCTGAAGATTTCTCAGTCACACCTCCTTCGAAATGACACTTCTTACTAAAATTACTGCGGTTTCAACAGGCATACGGCCTGAGCTGCCGCGCCTTCGCCTTCTCCTACAAATCCCATACCCTCATTCGTCTTTGCCTTTACATTGATAACACCTGAGGATATACCGGCCTTTGATATACTCTGCTTAATTGCCTCTATAAAAGGAGCTATCTTCGGCTCCTGTATAATGACCGTAGAGTCTATCCAGGCTATACCAAAGCCGTCTTTCTTCATCATGTTTATGGTATCAGAAAGAAGTTCTATACTTGAAGTATCTTTGTACCTTTCATCAGTATCAGGAAAATGACTTCCGATATCACCGCGCCCAAGCGCCCCTATGATAGCATCAATTATAGCGTGGCAAAGCACATCAGCATCAGAGTGTCCCTGCAAACCTTTTTCAAATGGGATCTCCACGCCGCCGAGTATGAGTTTTCTACCCTCAACAAGCCTGTGAGAATCATATCCGGTACCTATACGCATAATCTATTCCAAGTCATCTCTTGTGTCTTAGTTCCTCGACTGCAAAAATGTCTCAATCAGTTCAATGTCTTCCTGAGTCGTGACCTTTATATTATAAGGGTCACCCTCAATAATTTTTATCTTTCCGCCTGCTCTCTCAACAAGTGACGCATCATCAGTTCCCAGGTAGTTATCAGCATAAGCCTTTTCATACGCCCTTTTTAGTATATCAGAGGTAAAGGCCTGGGGTGTCTGTATGGAGCGGAATCTATCCCGGTCAACAGTGGATATGACCATGCCGCCGGAATCCACCTCCTTCAGGGTCTCCTTTACAGGCAGGCCCGGGATCACACCATCGGCATTATGGAGATTTTCAAGCAGTTTATTTACAAGTGCGCCAGAGACAACCGGCCTTGCCCCGTCATGGACCATGATAATGCAATTATCATCTATGAGCTTAAGGGCGTTGTTGATAGAATCCTGACGTTCTTTGCCGCCCGTCGCTATATGCTTGACCTTATCAAGCTTATGTTCAAAGAGCAGCTTCCTTGCGGTATCAATATCATCTTCTCTAAAGACAGGGATGATCTCAGATATCAGGTTCATATCGCTGAGTCTGCTCAAGGTGTGCAGAACAAGCGGAAGGCCTTTCAGCTCAACAAATGTCTTTCTGACCGTCCCCCCGAACCTTTTGCCGACACCTGCAGCCGGAACGACAGCAACCACATGATGCTTAATCAATGACGGACCACCTTTAGCGCTTCCCTGTCCATCTCCTCTTTCAGCTTTGCAAATATCATCCTGCCTGTGGCTGTCTGAAGAACACTGGTTACAACTACATTGACCTTCTTGTTTATTATCTTGCGGGCATTGTCCACAACAACCATGGTTCCATCATCAAGGTAACCGACTCCCTGATTAGGTTCCTTACCCTCTTTGGCGATAAATATATTGAGGTTCTCACCCGGCAGCACAACAGGCCTCAGGGCGCTTGCAAGCTCGTTGAGGTTAAGCGCATTAACCCCCTGAAGCTGTGCTATCTTGCACAGATTAATGTCATTAGTGATGATCTCTGCATCAAGCTGCCTTGCAAGGGCAACAAGCTTGGAGTCCACCTCTTTTATCTTCGGAAAGTCGTCGTTGACTATCTTGACCGTAACATTCCCCATCTTCTGTATCTTGTCAACAACATCAAGGCCCCTTCTGCCGCGTGCCTTTCTGAGCATATCAGCTGAGTCAGCGATATTCTGAAGCTCCTGAAGCACGAACTGGGGCAAAATAAATGTTCCCTCTGCAAAACCTGCCTCACATACATCCGCAAGCCTGCCGTCGATTATCACGCTTGTATCTATGATCTTCAGGCTCTCCGCGGCTGCCCGGCCCTTGAAGAGATTGGCAATATCGGCCAGTTTGTAGTCCTTGCCCTTTCTCAGGCCAAAGAAGAGCCCGCTGTAGCCGAAGAGCGCGTTAAGTGACAGTGAGATATATGCGCCCTCCGCACCGGCTATAAATGACTTTACTGGAACAAAAACGAGCTTTGCAAAAAGCAGTCCTGTAGCAAGCCCGAGAAAGCCTCCTAAAAGCACCCCCACACCCATCCTTGTGTTTACATAGTCAAGGATAAGCGCCAGCAGGCCGATACCTGCACCCCAGTAGATCCCCTCGTTTGCAAAGCCTTCACTAAGACCGAAGAGATACCCGCCTGCCACAAAAACAAGAAAGTAAATAACACGATAAATCATAGTAGTCCACCTCTCTTTCAGGAATAAACCTTTAATGTAATATAAAATTTACTGTCTCCCCTGCTTATAAACAGGAGAACCGTATCACCGTCCCTTATGTGAGAGACAGCTTTATTGAAATCTTTCAGATCATTTACCTTGCTCTTATTGATCTCCTGTATCAGGTCCCCCTTCCTGAGCCCGGCCTCATCTGCCGCGCTCTCCGGTTCTACCGATACGATCACAACACCCTCTGCGTCTCTTGAAAGCCCAAGCTGCTTGGCTATATCAGCAGTAAGGTCCATTGCGCTGAACCCGGCAAGCTTATTCTCTTCAGCACTCTCTTCAGCCTTAATGCCTTCCTCTGCCTCAGCAACATCCTGAGCAAGCTCGGCAACCGTAGCTTTTATCTCCATATCCTTTTTATCGCGCAGCACTTTCATTACTACAGTGCTCCCTACTTTGCTCTGCGCAATGATATTTCTAAGGGTCTCAACATCATTAACACTCTTGCCATTAACCTCAAGCAGTATGTCGCCCCTCTTGAGCCCGGCCTCTTCAGCAGGGCTATCCTCTATAATCTCAGTTACCAGCGCCCCCTCAGGTTTATCAAGGCCGAACTTCTTGGCAAGCTCAGGGGTTACCTGCTGGATTGCTACCCCGAGCCAGCCCCTTGTCACCTTGCCTTCATTAATAAGCTGCGTCATGACCATCTTCACCATATTGCTCGGAACGGCAAACCCTATACCCTGATAGCCTCCCGTCTTTGAGACTATGGCTGTATTGACACCCGTAAGCTCACCCTTGATATTTACAAGCGGACCGCCGGAGTTCCCCGGATTTATTGCAGCATCGGTCTGTATAAAGTCCTCATAGTCCGCAATCCCTACGCTTGCCCTTCCCTTGGCGCTGACTATTCCCATGGTCACTGTATGGCTCAGCCCGAAAGGATTCCCGAACGCCAAAACAAACTCACCCACCTCAAGCTTGTCAGAATCGCCCCAGTTTATGGCTGGCAGTTCCTTTGCATTGATCTTGATCACAGCTATGTCGGTCTTCGGGTCCGTGCCTACGACCTTTCCCTTGAAGTCCTCTTTATTAAAGAGTGTCACCCTGATCTCTTCAGCCTTCTCGATCACATGATAGTTAGTGATTATATATCCGTCGGAAGATACAAGCACTCCGGACCCCAGGCTCTGCTCTTTCCATTTTTTAGGTTTGCGGAACTGCTCAAAGAGATCCTCAAAAGGACTTTCAAAAAAGTGCGGGAAAGAAGATGTGCCCTGACTCACCATTTTTGTGGTTGATATATTCACAACGGTAGGACTTACCACCTTTACCACATCGGAAAAGGCCGATCCTTCACCATTGAGGCCGGAAGGAGCCTGGAAGTTGTAAGTATAGGGAGAACGGCTTTGCTCAGGGGCAAATATATCGAGATTACTGCCTGCAAAATAGCCGACTATCAATGCTATAATAAATATCAGTACGGTCTTCTTGTTCATATTATTAAATTATACTCCTATATTTTCTCATTTATAAGTAGCAATTATAACACAGTTTAATAATGCTATAAGTATTATGTGAATCAATTATGAAACATCCCTGCTGATGCAGCGTCTCTTATTTATTTATTAATTATTCTTTAGTTTCAATAGGAACTTCTTTTTGATGGTCATTAAAGCAAGAATTAAACATATTGATGAGCTGGACAAAAAACACCTATGGCACCCTTTCACCCAGATGAAGGATTGGGAAGGTGAGGAGCCTCTCATAATTACTGAGGGCAGGGGGTCATTTCTTAAGGATATTAACGGCAGATGGTACCTGGACGGGGTATCATCCATATGGGTAACTCTTCACGGACACAACAATAAAGCCATTAATGATGCAATAAAAGCACAGGTTGACAGGATAAGCCACTCAACTCTTCTCGGCCTCACCCACCCTCCTGCGGCAGAGCTGGCCGGAAAACTTGTCAGTATCACGCCGAAAGGCCTGACAAGGGTCTTCTACTCAGACAGCGGCTCAACAGCTGTTGAGATAGGGCTGAAGATGGCTTACCAATACTGGCAGTTGAAGGGTGTTAAAGAGAAGAAGAAATTCCTGTCACTAAGAAACGCATACCACGGCGATACTGTCGGAGCTGTCAGCGTAGGGGGCATTGATCTCTTCCATAAGATATTCTCTCCCCTTCTCTTCAAGTCCTTTAAAGCCCCTTCACCCTTCTGCTACAGGTGCGAATTAAAAAAAGAGCACCCCTCATGCAGACTGCATTGTCTTAAGGAAATGGAGACGGTATTCAAGAAACACCACAAAAAGATAGCCGGCCTGATCATCGAACCTCTTGTTCAGGGAGCAGGCGGCATATTAGTATCCCCTCCGGGATACTTAAAGGGTGTTAGAAGGTTATGCACTAAATATAAGGTCCTTCTGATAGCAGATGAGGTAGCAACAGGCTTTGGAAGAACAGGCAGGATGTTTGCCTGCGAGCATGAGGATGTAAAGCCTGATATCCTCTGTATGGCAAAGGGCATAACAGGAGGCTATCTCCCCCTTGCTGCAACAATGACTACAGAAAAGATATACAAAGCCTTCCTGGGTGATTACAAAGACCTCAAGACTTTCTTTCACGGCCACACATATACCGGAAACCAGCTGGCATGTGCAGCAGCGCTTGCAAGCATCAGCATCTTTAAAAAAGAACGGACGATACAGAAGATGCAAATGAAAATAAAACTATTAAAAAAAGAGCTGCTTAAGATGGCAGAACTGCCTCATGTAGGTAATGTCCGGCAGATGGGTCTTATGGTCGGCATCGAGCTTGTTAAGAATAAAAACAGAAAGACCCCTTTCACACTTGAAGATAAGATAGGGATCAAGATATGCAGGAAAGCTAGAGATAAAGGCCTTATAATCAGGCCGCTTGGAAACGTCATCGTCCTGATGCCTCACCTTAGTGTTACAAAAGAAGAACTGAAGCAGATCACAGATATTACTGCAGAGTCTATAAAAGAGATGACTGCTTAGCTGAGATCTGCCTTATCCATCCTCTCGGCAAGCATCTTCCAGTTGCATTCCTGGAGCACCTTGACCATCTTATTTAATTCTCCGCTCTCAACCGCCTTTATCTTCTCCGACTCCTTATCAACCCCATAAAAAGGAAGCATTATAAAGAATGCCTGATCAACATACTTCTTTACCGGAGGCAATACATCATTATTCCGTGTGTAGAAAGGATCTTCCCCGTCTTCACAGCTTTTTAAAAATACATTGAACTGCCTGCAGGCCATCGGCCTCATCGAATGGATCGGGCAGCTCCCTTCTATCAAAAAGGGACAGTGATCAGCCCGCTTATAATCTGCAAGCTGCTGCTTAAGAATATCCCTGACACCTCCGGTAAGTTTCTCAGAAACATACCATGATATTCCCATCAGCTCAAGAGGATAAATGGGAATATCCCTGAGAGTTCTGCAACAGTTGTCACACCTCTCTGCACAGGCAAGCTTCCTGCCCTTCTTCTCTTCAGCATCAATAGCTTTTGCAAGACCCTTATCAACAATATGATAGGCATCAAGAAGCATTGAGAGCCATGGAAGGCTCTTCTCTTCAGCAAAAGAACGCCTCTTTGCTTTAATGTTCTTCTTCTTTTTCATCTTATTTTTGTATAGCGATAGACCACAAGTGAATATATTACAACATTAATAAATATCACAAAGAGTCCCAGCTTTATCTGCAGTCCTTTTGTCAGTTCTGCCGGATAGAGCAGTGGAAGGATATAGTGAGCTACAAAACCCTTCTCCATAATAGCTGTCCCTGCCTTCTCACGGAAGAAGTTCTCCATATATGTGAGCGGGCATATCCAACCGTAAAACTCGATCATCGCCCCCCATACCGCAGCAGGTATATGGACCCATGCCGCCCATCTCCATTTAAAGACAGCCAGTGCGCCAAGAACCACAAAGATTACAAAGGTAAAATGAACAACAGCCGTCAGATCGGCAAAGAATTTATAGGACATGATTTGATTTTACAAAAATAATATGAATAATAATAATTTATGAGATATCTCATCCTCTGCACCCTCTGGATAACATGGTGTTTTCTGCACAGCTTCTTTACAACAACTGCGGTAACGTCCTGGTTCAGAGAACGGCTTGGAAGAAAATTCATCTACTACAGGATATGCTATAACCTCTTCTCTCTCTTGACCGTGCTTCCCCTTCTATACTGGCAGGGAAATATCCAGGGGCCTGTTGTTATCCCTCTTTCACCGGTTCTTAAGATCGTTAAACTGACTGCCGTCCTCTCATCTATAGCCATAATTGCCGGCTCTTTCTTCTCATTTGACGCATGGGAGTTCCTTGGAACAAGGCAGCTTAAAAAATATATTGACCGTTCAGGGGAGAGTGTAGTAATATCTATGCACGGATTTTATGGAGTAGTGCGCCACCCCATGTATTTTGCCGGGGTAATATTATTTACTGCACTGATGACCGACTCACAGCTTGCCCAATTTCTCGGTTACCTGATACTTGCTGCATATATGGTTGTAGGAACAATACGTGAAGACAGGCGGTTGGTAAGGGAATTAGGAGACGTTTATAGGGCTTACCAGAAGAAAGTCCCTATTTTCTTCCCAAGTTTTAAGTCAAAGTATTTATAGCTTCCTACAAAATCCTTTTAATTCAAGTAGTTAGATTGTGTGATTTTTTTATTGACAATAATCATTCTAATCTGATAATATTTCTAATATAGGAACTGTAAACAGGGAGGTTACAAATGGCGACATTCAAATGCAGCGACTGCGGAGCAACAAAAGATGGAAGATGTAAGCCTAAAAAGTGCCCTAAGTGCGGTTCAGAAGGAACCATGGAGAAGAAAGATACCGGATGCGGCTGTAAATCATGCTGAACATTTAACCGGTTAACTGGAGGAAATAAAATGTGTGTTGATCATTCTTTAATATGTAAATGCGGAAAACATTCTGCAAGTTTTCATTATGAAAATAATCTTATGCCGCCCCAGATCATTAGCAGGCTTTATTGCCCTGACTGCTCTAAAGGGATCTTTATTGACCCTATAAGCATGATCGAGGATAACGGCTGGATCATTGAGTATAATATGGATATAGCAAGCCTCTACAGAGGCAAACTTCCAAACAGTGATATGGATAACCTACTGCCCGAAATGCTCTTTGATAAAGGTTATGCAACATGGCGCGGAGTTTACCCGGGGGAGCACATCGACAGTGTAAATGAAAGAAATAAGCTTGCCAAACTTGCAAAGGCCGATCCCAGCCGCTACTTTGAGGAGATAAAGAGCTGGGCCGTAAAGAGAAAGGCTAGGTTCAGGCGCGAAGGATGGAGAAAGGCCTATGATGGAGAGACGGTAGCAAGATAAAGCTTTTCCCTCTGCCTTTGTTCATCAATACTGTAATATAATTAAGAGGTTAATATGAAATACAGATGCACTGTATGTGAATATATCTATGACGAGGCAGAAGAAGGTACTCCCTTCAATGAACTGCCGGATGACTGGCTCTGCCCGGAGTGCGGTGTTGGAAAAGATATGTTCGAGCCGGTTGATTAAACCGAAGATTAACTCAGAATCTTCTTGGTATCCTCACTGTCTATCTTTATCTCTTGTGAAAGCTGCTCCGGAGCGGCACCGCTGTGGCTCATCACTGCCTTAAGATAGTCCTTATATGATCCTTTTTTCTTAACGCATTGTTTCATGGTGAGGCCAAACCTTAACCCGCATAAAATTGACAAAGAAACAAACATACCGCTATATTTATCAAACAATGAAGACAGCCCTAGCACTCGATATAGACAGTACTCTGACCCCGCCGCGCCAGCCTATCACCCGTGAGATGGTCGAGGTGCTTGGACAACTCAAGGCTCCATTTTATGTTGCCGCAGGAAGCCATTTTTCTCTCTTAAAAGGCCAGTTCTTTCAGCCCCTTTATGATCACGGTTTCCGCGGGAAATTCGATGCCTTTGTCAGCAACGGCGCCGTACACTACCATTGTGATTACTCCACAGAAATGTCAATTGAGCTTGTCTCTGAGTTCAATATCAGAAACTATCTTGGAGAGGATGATTATGCCAGACTGATGAATATTCTTTCTGAGACTCTTACATTAGAGAAGTTCAATCTCCCCTCAGACCTTAAGATAGTTGATAACAGGCTCGTTGACAGAGTTTCGATGATCAACCTCTGTCCGATAGGCAGGCTGGAGCAGGAGGGGCCTGACGCCACTCTAAACAGACAGAACTTTGTAAAATTTGATACAAATACCGCCTACAGAACCAAAGTAATGGAGCATCTCCGCAAAAAACTCTCCTCATTGATACAGGAGAAAAAGCTTCACTTCACCCTCGGAGGGCAGACCTCTTTCGATATAGGCATATCAAGCCAGGACAAGACAAAGCCGGTCCGTATGCTGCTTGAGAAAGGTTTTGAAAGGGTGGTCTTTATAGGTGACGCATTATTTGAGGGTGGAAATGATGCAGCCGTCAATGAATTCATCGACGCATGGCCATCAGGGTCTGATTGCCCGGTAGAGGCTATAGAGACAGGTTCATGGAAAGAGACTATAGAAATATTCCGTAAGCAAAGTTTTATGGATTAAGACCTACATCCCCAGCGCATCTTTTGTCATCTTCTCTGCAGCGGCAAATACAGCCTTCTTCTCATCTTCCGTCCTTGCCTCTATATAGAACCTTACCTTTGGCTCAGTTCCTGAGGGCCTTATCATAAGCCATGAGCCGTCATCAAAGACGAGTTTTGTCCCGTCTACGGTTATTACGTTTTTTATTATTTTTTTGTGATCGCCTATCTCAACCTCACTGCCCTCTTTGTATTGTTCTCTTACAACCGAAAGCTTCTTTTGCAGCACATCACCTGCAAATGAACGGTCAACAGCGATACCGGAGCGGTCAGGGTAATACCAGCCGAACTCGTCCATTATATCTTTGAGGTAGTCATCAAGGTTCTTTCCGGTTACAGCCATCATCTCTATGGCTAAAAGCAGACCGAATAGTGCGTCCTTTTCAAGCGTGTTGTTAAATCCGGATATCCCGTCAGACTCTTCAAAACAGACGATCGCCCTTTCCTTTGAATCCTTCAGCATGTACGGCCTGAAGTTCTTGAATCCCACCTTTGTCTCTCTAACAGGTATGTTTAATTTCCCGGCTATAGCATTTACAAGGTTGCTTGTGCCAACTGATTTAGCAGCAATTCCGTTTATCCCCTTATGAACATGCAGAAAGTGCAGGACCATAGCACCAAAGTAGTTCATGGATATCTGCGTGCTCGGAGTTGCAAAGCGTATGCGGTCGCCGTCAGGATCAAGAATGACACCGAGCCTGAACTTTGCATCGCTTTCTGAAAGGACATTTTCCACCCCTCTCATATTCACTTCAGAAGGCTCAGGGGCAACCCCGCCGAATAGCTGGTCATCCTCTGTCCGCAGGTATCTGATATTATCACTATCACCGATTATCCTCTGTATACGCCCCCTTGTAGCACCATGAACATTATCAATACAGATCATGCAGTCGCTGCTGCTTACAAAATCCTTTATCTTCTGTATGTCGAGTGTCTTTTTCTCTGTAATATATCTGATATACAGCTCAGTGAGGTCTACCTTCTCAATATCCTCCGGCTCAGGATTGCTGATAACGGGTGATCCGGACATCATCTCATTTGCAATATCCTCGATCCTTGAGGTAATCTCTGTGCCTGCCGGGCCTCCGTCAGACGGATTAAACTTGAATCCGCCGTAATTTGCAGGGTTATGGGATGGCGTAAGGTTAATTGAACATGCTGCACCAAGCATCTCAATTCCTGCAGAGAATTCGGGCGTGATCGACTCACCGGCATACCAGGTCCTTATTCCCTCCTTCTGAAATATCGCTATGACCTCTCGGGCAAAGTCCGGCCCGAGAAAACGGTTGTCATGCCCTACTATCACTCCTCTTTTCTGTATATCCTCAAAACCAGAGACGCCCATAGCCTCCATGACAGGCTCTTCACCCTCCCTTAACATCTGAATTATCGCAGAGGTCACAACCCTCACATTATTGAACGTATAATCAGTGCCTATCTCTCCCCTCCACCCGGATGTTCCGAAGGATATCTCAGCAGGCTCATTATTCTCACGCGCAAACCTCTCTATGTCCCGAAGAAGCACGCGGTTGCTCTTTACATCAGAGAGTATCTTTTCCCAGCATGAAGATGCGTTTTCCATAAATCTCCTATTAATTTCAGGCCCTGATTGATCCTTTTCCCAGTAACCCATAACGCATTACGCGTCACGGTCTTTAAATTATATCATATGAAATCGTCTTAACTCATACAAAAACCCTTTTACGGTTTGACATAATTCAGCTAAAGTATTAAATTAATAGACTTGACTGAAGAGTATATACTATGTGCAGATTAGCCGCTATAACATCATCAAATTACTTCTCCCCGATTGAGAACGTCATAGCCCTTGAGACAATGAAGGAGGGGCATGACGGTTCCGGAATGGGTCTTATACTAAAGGACCTCGGGGGAGAGTTCAAGGAGCTTAAGGACTTTCCCATCCTCTCCGGCATCTGTTCAAAGGACGGCGTTACGGCCCTGGACAGCTACATGGACAAACTCGGTTTCAGGCTTAAGCATACATGGACGCCGAAGCTCAAAAACGTCAAGGGCATAGAGAAGCGGGACTATTACTTTGCAAGGGCATATGACTATCCTGATGAGTACAGGAATAAATCAGAAGACGAGAAAGAGACCCTGCTCCTGAAGACGAGGCTTACCCTTAGAAGTATGGGAGAGGCTGACGAGTCCATAATAGTATTCTCCTTTTATCCTGATATTATCGCCTTGAAAGAGGTCGGCGACCCTATGCAGCTTGGAGAGTTCTTCGGCCTTGATAACTCATCTCTTAAAGCGAAGGTTGTATTTGCACAGGGAAGACAGAACACGAACTACGCCATAAACCTGTATGCATGCCACCCATTCTTTATTCAGGGGTACGGAGCCATGGTCAACGGCGAGAACACAGCCTTTATACCAATAAAAGAGTACCTTCAGGGCAGAAACCTGCCGGGATATATAGGATACAACAGCGACAGTGAGGTGTTTGCCCATATACTGCACTACTCTTGCAGACATCTCGGCTACCCCCTCACTTACTATAAAGACATCATAACCCCTCTTAAATCAGAGGAGATAGATACAAGAAAGGACAGCGAGGCCGCAAGGCTTCTGAAGATGTCCTTAAGGCCGCTCTGTATAGACGGCCCTAACTGCGTTATAGGCTTTACGCCGGATGGTACTACATTCATGGCCCAGGATGCTAAGAAGCTCAGGCCCGGTGTTGTTGGAGGCGTAAAGGGAAAGTTCGGCCTCATGTCAGAGGAATGCGGCCTTGACAGCGCTATTCCAAAAAGGGACAGGTCGCTTGATGTATTCCCCATGAAATACGACATGGTAATAGTCGAACCGGACGCAAAAGGAGTAAAGGTATGGAACCAGCTGCAAGGTTGGACAACAATCACGAGCTGACTTTAAAGGACTTCCCGTATGTCATCCGCTGGAGAGATGACAGGTGCACAAGGTGCGGAAGGTGTACTGCCGTCTGCCCTATGTTCTCCATAGAGCCTTCAGTGGTTGTAAAGAGGAGTGTCACGTCCGAAGGCTCAATGCCTGAGCCGAAGGCGACGAGGCAGACCGTCACGGTCATCAAACAGTCATCTGAAATAGACCGCTACTGTACAGGCTGTGCAACATGCGCACTCGTCTGTCCTAATGAAGCTATAGAGCCCGAGTTCAACCCGCAGAACAAGTTCATCTTTCACAAGAACAGGGGCGGCAGGCCGTACAGAAGGGGCGGCAGGCGCAACGATCCCTCGATCTCAACTTTGGACAGGCTCAAATTCACAAGGATATCAATGCTCACCGACCCTGCGCTTGATGCAGGAAGGCACGAGTTCAGGATAAGGACATACCTGGGAAGAATACTCCCTGCTGACGAGCTGCCGATAAAGCTTATAAGGGGAAAACTCCAGAAAGATAATAAATCAAGCACATTCATGCCACCTGTAAGGGAGATATACCCGATCATGATAGGCAGCATGTCAATAGGCGCTCTCTCCCCCAATATGTGGGAAGGGCTTGCTATGGGCATCACATATCTCAACGAGGTTGAGGATATGCCCGTTGTAATGTGTTCGGGTGAGGGCGGAATGCCGTCAAGGCTGCTCAGATCAAGGTTTTTGAAATATTTCATCCCGCAGATCGCTTCAGGCTACTTCGGATGGGACGAGATCGTAAGGGCTCTGCCTCATATGATCGAGGACCCATGCGCTATAGAGATAAAATACGGACAGGGAGCAAAGCCGGGTGACGGCGGCCTCCTTATGGCACACAAGGTTCTTAAGCTCATATCTGAGATAAGGGGCGTACCTATGGGAGTAGACCTACCCTCTCCGCCCACACATCAGACAAAGTACTCTATCGAGGAAGCGGTAGCAAAGATGATACAGTCTATGTCAATGGCATGGGGCTTCAGGGTTCCTGTATATCCGAAGATATCTGCAAGCCAGACATCAAAGGCTGTGCTTAACAATCTTGTAAGAAACCCTTATGCCGCAGCTCTCTCGCTTGACGGTGATGACGGCGGTACAGGTGCTGCATATGATGTGTCGATGAACAGCATGGGACATCCCATTGTTTCAAACCTTAGAGAATGCTATCTTGACCTTGTACAGCAGGGCAAACAGAATGAGATTCCGCTTATAGCTGCAGGCGGCGTCGGTAAGAAGGGGCATCTCGCTGCTAACGCTGCTTCCCTATTCATGCTGGGTGCTTCGGCTGTTTCTATTGGTAAATATATTATGCAGGCAGCTGCAGACTGTCTCGGTGACGAGTACAACCGCTGCAACGTCTGTAACCTCGGCAGGTGCCCGAGGGGCATAACCACACAGGATCCAAGACTCTACAGGAGGCTTGACCCTGACAAGGTTGCAGAGAGAGTTGTTGATGTATTTAAATCAGTGGATGTTGAACTGAAGAAGATCCTCGCTCCTTTGGGAAGGAGCACCGAGCTGCCTATCGGCATGTCCGATGCTCTCAGTGCTGACGATCCCGCTGTAGCAAAGAGGTTAAAAATACCTTATGCCTGTTAATAAAAGGCACATAGGCACAAAGTAAAAAATGAAAAAGCAAAAACAGAAAAAACTGATCATCAAAGGCAGCCACGACGGCAGGAGAACTCCTTCAAGGATACTTGAAGATGAGATCCAGGATGCCGTATCCAATGGTGCCAGAAACCTTCATATAGTCGCTGACGGCCAGCACGGCATCGGCGGACGCATCTGGCCTACCGGTGACAATATAAACATAACTGTTGAAGGCCCCGTCGGACAGAGGGCCGGAAGCATGGGCATGTTCGGCACAAAGATCACCATCAAGGGCGGAGCATCCGATGATATAGGCTGGATAAACTGCGGTGCAGACATAACCGTGCTCGGTGATGTTACAAACGGCGCTCACAACGCATGTGCACAGGGGAAGCTCTATGTGCAGGGCGGCGGCGGCGCTCGCTGCGACACAATGACAAAACATAACCCGAAGTTTGACCCTCCTGAGTCATGGTTCTTCAGGGATGTCGGTGATACTTTTGCAGAGTTCAAGGCAGGAGGAGTTGCCGTTGTCTGCGGCGTAAACCCGAGAAACCCGAAGAACATACTGGGCTACAGGCCGTGTGTAGGCATGGTAAGCGGAACGGTCTACTTCCGCGGCCCTATTGATGACAGCTACAGCAAGACTGATGTAAATCTTCGTGACCTGAATGACCAGGACTGGGAATGGCTCAAAGAGAAGATGAAGCCGTATCTCAAGGCCATAAAAAAGAACGATCACTATAAAGAACTTACTAAATCCAGGAAAGAGTGGAGAAAGTTCGTCCCCTTCACTGCTCAGGACAGGGCTAAGAATAAAGGCTACAAGATGTCCATTGCAGATTTCCGGAATGATATATGGGAAGACGGCGTAGGCAAGGGCGGCATATTTGCAGAATACCTTACGCATCCGCTGACCACCCTTCCTTATGTAACAACAGGTGATGAGAGGCGCTTTCAGCCGCTCTGGCACAACATGAAGTACTCCCCTCCATGCGAACACAAGTGCCCGAGCAGTATTCCGACACAGCGGCGCACGCACTTTATAAGAGAAGGGAAACTGAAAGAAGCGCTGGAGCTTGTTATGGAGTACAGCCCGCTTCCTGCAACAGTCTGCGGTGAGATCTGCCCCAACCTCTGTATGGAGGCATGCACAAGGGGACAGGTTGACCAGCCTGTAAGCATTAAAGACCTCGGAAAGGCGAGCATCAAGGCAAAAGCCCCGAAACCAAAAAAGAAGACCGGCAAAAAGGTCGCTGTTATAGGCGGCGGTCCGGGCGGGCTTTCAGCAGCATGGCACCTGAGGCTGCATGGGCATGATGTAGAGATATTTGAATCTGAGAAGAAGCTCGGCGGAAAGCTTGAGTACTGCATCCCTAAAGAAAGACTACCTCAGAAAGTGCTTACTAAGGAACTGGAGAAGATAACCGATCTGGGGATCAAAACTAAGTTCGGGGTAACTGTAGATAAGAAGAAGTTCAAAGAGATCAAAAAGAGCCATGATGCTGTTGTCGTCGCAGTCGGTGCGCATGAGCCGAGAAGGCCGAATATACCCGGCATAAAGGATATGGTCACAGCATACGACTTTCTTAAGGATATAAACCTCGGCAATATGCCTGATCTCAAGAATAAAAAGGTTGTCATAATCGGAGCGGGTAATGTCGGCATGGATGTAGCTGCTGAAGCATACCGCTGCAGCGCCAAAGCAGTTACTGCCGTTGATGTGCAGGAGCCAGCAGCATTCGGTGAGGAGCTTGATATAGCAAAGGCGCTCGGAACAGAGATACTCTGGCCCAGGTTTACTGATAAATATGTAAAGAAGAGTAAGAAGATATACTTCAAGGACGGGTCAAACCTTGAAGCAGACCTCGTGGTCGTCTCAATAGGCGACATGCCTGAGACATCCTTCCTCCCTGCAAGCGTTCAGACGCACAAGGCCGGATGGATAGAGGCAGATGAGGCAGGGCATACATCAGACGCAACGATCTTTGCAATTGGTGACGTAACGAGCCTCGGGCTTGTCACACACGCTATAGGACACGGCAGAAAGGCTGCCGATGCCGTACATGCACTCCTTTCAGGCGAGTCTTACAACATGCCGCATCCAAGGCCGCTTGTACCATATGAAAAGATCAAGACCGCCTACTATGATGTATGCAAAGGCGAACCCTTCAAGGCAAAGAAAGAGGCTGACCGCTGCATGTCATGCGCTGCCTGCAGGGACTGCCACATGTGCGAGGCAACCTGTTATCAGGGCGCCATCAGCAGGAACGACCTCGGTAAAGGCTTTTATGAGTATGTTGTTGATCCAGACCTCTGTATCGGATGCGGCTTCTGCGCCGGCATCTGCCCCTGCGGTGTCTGGGAGATGGAACCGAATAACTAGCTACTCCTAAGTTACTGCAGTTAATTCCTTATCTTGATTGCTTCTTGTTTAAATCAAATAATGACTGAAACCATATTCATTAATGACCCCTCTGTGTCTCCCCTTGTAAAGGGGCGAATTAGTAATCCCCTCCTTACCAAGGAGGGGCCAGGGGAGGTGTTGTTGTCTTATTATTTGTTATTTATCGTTTCCTACCAAATAATATGTCCTCCCTTTTAAAGGTCTATACCTGAGCGACATATATGTGCTAAATCTACGTTTTTGTCGTATAATTCATTTATGAAATCCACTGGTAAAAAGAAGGCTGACCTGGTAGCAAGGAAGAATGAGGAGCTGGCTGCGATACTTGAGGTGAGCAAGGTCCTTACCACATCTTTTGACCTTGAGAAGAACCTCTCTTCCGTAATGAAGACTCTTGGAAACCTTCTTGACCTTCAGCGCGGATGTGTCTTTCTTTTAGACCCGCTCTCCAAGCAACTCAGGATCGTGGCATCCCACGGCCTTACGAAACAGAACATAGCAAGGGGGAAGTACCGTATCGGTGAAGGTATTGTCGGCAGGGTGCTTGAGAAGAAGAGCGCAATGGTCATCCCCAATATCGGTGAAGAACCCCTCTTTCTTGACAAGACCGGCTCAAGGCCGGAAAAGGACGGCATATCTTTTCTCTGCGTGCCGATAAAGTTCAAGCGCAAGCCGCTCGGAGTCATAAGCGTTGACAGGATATACTCAACAGAGCACGGCAATGTTGATGACGATGTCAGGGTCCTGAAGATCATAGCATCGCTTATTGCCCAGTTCGTCAAGCTGTGGGAGAGCTTTGAGGAGGTTGAGCAGGAGAAGGAGAACCTCAAGAGAGAACTGAAGGGCAAATACAGCATAGATAATATTATCGGCCATGCAGACCGTATGCAGGAGGTCTTTGAAGCTGTTCACCGTGTAGCCCCGTCAAAAGCCACTGTGCTTCTCAGAGGCGAGAGCGGCACAGGAAAAGAGCTTATAGCAAAAGCGATACATTATATGAGCCCCCGGAACAAGGGGCCATTCATCAAGTTCAACTGCGCCTCAATACCCGAAGGCCTGCTTGAGTCTGAGCTATTCGGACATGAAAAAGGGGCCTTCACCGGGGCGATCGCATCAAGAGAGGGAAAGTTCGAACTTGCAGACGGCGGCACTATATTCCTTGATGAGGTAGGTGACCTGCCTATCCTGCTTCAGCCAAAGATACTCCGAATACTTCAGGAGAGAGAGTTTGAACGTGTCGGAGGACATAATACGATAAAGGCCGATGTCAGGATAATCACCGCTACAAGCAGGGACCTTGAGGCGCTTGTCTCACAGAGCCAGTTCAGGGAGGATCTATACTTCAGACTCAATGTAATACCCATCCTGCTTCCTCCGCTTAACAAAAGAGAAGAGGATATCCCTGTTCTTATTGAGTACTTCCTTAAGAAGTTCAACAAAGAGAATAAGAGATCTGTCTCACTGGACAAGAACGCACTACAGGTCTTTCTGGACTATGACTGGCCCGGCAATGTAAGGGAGCTTGAGAACACGATCGAGAGGCTTGTGGTCATGTCGAGGGTGGAAAAGGTAACAGCACCGGACCTGCCTATATCCCTCAGTACCCAGAGGCCGAAGACAGCTATCCGCACAACAGCCCTTACATCCGATCTCAAAGAGCTTGAGAAGGTCAATATCATTGACGCCCTTGAAAAGACAGG
>PJEL010001733.1_pt1 | contig 21134 bp, 25 predicted proteins | sample 1853271 | NCBI WGS metagenome assembly PJEL01 (sample SAMN08108733, study PRJNA415343) | Invertebrate metagenome, whole genome shotgun sequencing project. | host: Globobulimina | place: Sweden: Gullmar Fjord | collected 2015-08
TAATCCACCATAATTTTTATAATCTGATGATAAAACTTGTATCATTTTATCTTGATTATCATCACATGTATCTGCAACATCGCATTCCATTTGTATTCCTTGTTTGATTTATAATAAAACAGATTAGATATCTATTTTATTGGGGTTAGAATAGCCTAATGATAAAAAGTATGATTAGACTATTTTGAGTAGACTCTCTTATTGAATAATAAGAGAGTATTTTTTAGTTTTGAGTGTTTAAATTATTCTCATCAACCGTACATTAGGTTAGGTAACCATAGTGCGATTGAAGGGATGTAAGTTACAAGCATAAGACCAACAAAGATTGTCATAGTCCATGGGAATGCTGCAACGATAACATCTTTGATTGACATACCCGTCAATCCAGATGTAACAAAGAGGTTTAGTCCAACTGGTGGAGAAACCATACCAAGCTCCATATTAATAGTTACAACGATACCAAAGTGAATTGGATCGATTCCTAGTGCCATAGCAACAGGAAGTAACAGCGGTACCATAATCATAATAATCGCACTTGGTTCCATAAATGAACCAGCTACAATAAGCAGTACATTTACCATAATCAAGAACATATATTTATCAACATTTGCTTCTATTAACGCATTAGTAATACCTTGAGGAATATTCTCAATAGTTAAAAAGTGCGCAAATAACATTGCATTTGCAATAATAAACATAATCATCGCTGTTGTTTTTGCAGATTCTAATGAAACATTAAACATCTGAGCAAAGTTAATATCTTTATAGATAAATACAGAAACAATAAATGCCCAAACCGCTGCAACAGCTGCTGCTTCAGTTGGTGTAAATATACCACCATAAATACCACCAATAACAATAACAATTGTCATAAGTCCCCAAGATGCATCTTTCATCTTAGCAAGTCGTTGTTTAAATGGAGCCGGCTCAGTTCTTTTAAATCCAAGTCTAACAGCACCAATATAAGTAACAACCATCATCATAATACCAAGCATTATTCCAGGAACAACACCAGCCATAAATAATCTACCAATTGAAACTTCAGCAGTAACACCAAATACGATCAATACAATCGAAGGTGGAATTAAAATACCTAAAGAACCAGCAGTGGCAATAGTACCAACAGCATATTTCTTAGGATAACCCGCTTGCATAATAGCTCCAAACATAATAGAACCAATAGCAACAACAGTAGCAGGAGATGATCCAGATACAGCTGCAAATATAATAGATGCAAAAATAGCTGAAATTGGAAGACCACCAGGAAGGTGCCCTACAATTGATTTTGCAAATTCAATAATTCTTGTAGCTGCTGACCCTTTAGAGAGTAAATTACCCGCTAAAATAAACATTGGAATAGCCATCAATGAATAATGTTCTACTTTTTCAAACATTAAAGAAGAAACTTCAATAGGTGAAATATCAGTAAATAACATCATTGTTGTAAACGTTGCAACACCTAAACAAACAGCAATTGGACTTCCTAAGATTACAAGGAAGAAAAATATACCGAATAGTACTGTAACACTCATAGCATACCCCCTGTTTTTTTCTCTACTGATTTAACAATATCATTTAACTTATCTACATGTTCATTTGATTCATTTTTTGAACCAATTCCCATACCCGCTAATACTTGTTCAGCTTCACTTTCGGCAACTACTTCATCATGAGGAGTTCTTGCAATTTGTACAATTTTCTCTCCGACTCTGTAACCTGCAAACGCAAATGAGATAGGTATAACTAAATACACAATCCACATAGGCATATCCCATAAATCAATCGATCTTTCATCTATTTCATGAACTAATAATAAATATTCATATCCATAGTATGCAACGGCAAGTAAAAATATGAAAGTAATTGTATGTGAAATTAAAAGCATAATTTTAGCTATTTTAGAAGGCATAATATCTAGAACAATAGTTACTGCAATATGAGCATCTTTTTTGAAACAATAAGCTGCTCCAAAAAAAGCACTCCAAAGAAATAAGAATATTGTCATTTCTGTTGCCCACACAAGTGATGCATCAAAAGCATATCTTGCAACAACATTGGTGAAAGCAACTGCAACACCGGCTGATATACCGAATGCTGCGATTGATTGATTTATAAAACCTATAGTTTTACTTATAAGACTAAACATGATTATTTAGTCGCTATTGTTTTCTCAATTAAGTCTTTACCAATTTTTCTGTCAGAATAAAATTCAGGATAAATTTTACTAACAGAACTTCTCCAAGCATTTTTTTGCTCAGCAGTCAGGTTATAGATTGTTAAATCTCCTGTTTTTTTAGCGTAAGCTTTAATTTGCGCTAATTGAGAGTCATTTAACTCTTGAGCATATTCTCTTTCTTTTTCTGTAGCTTCATTCATCGCTTGAGTTACATTTCTTTGTAAATCTTCAGGTAATGATTTCCAGAATTTTTTAGACATTACAACTAAGTAACCTAAGTAACCGTGATTTGTAATAGTTAAATGTTTTTGAACTTCGTGGAATTTTTTTGTAAAGATGTTAGAATTTGTATTTTCTTGACCATCAATTACACCTTGTTGTAATCCTGAATAAACTTCAGAGAAAGGCATCATTTGTGGATTTGCTCCAACTGCATGAAATTGAGCTTCAAGTACTTTTGAAGACATAATTCTAAATTTTTGACCTTTTGCATCTGCAGGGTTGATTAAAGCTTTTTTGTTTGAAGATAATTGTTTAAATCCATTATCCCAAAAGTTTAATGCAACAATACCTTTAGCATTTACTAATGATTTAAGTTTTGTACCAACAACACCGTCTTGTACTCTATGTAAATGATTAATATCTTTAAAGATAAATGGTAAATCAAATAATGCTAACTGAGGAACAATTTTACCAAATTTAGAAAAACTTGGTGCTGCCATTTGAACAGAATTTAATCTAATTGCTTTTAAAACTGCATTATCTTTATATAATTGAGATGAAGGATAAACTTGAACATCAATTCTTCCCCCAGATAATTCTTCTAATCTTTTTTCAAAGAAATCCGCTGCTTTACCTTTTGGTGTATTTGAACTCACTACATGTGAGAACTTAAGTGTATAATCTGCTGCCATACCTGATGTAGCTACCACTGCTGCTGCTAATGTACTTAAAACTAATTTTTTCATTTCTTTCTCCTTAATTTGTATATAGAAAAAGTATAGTTAAAAGTTATGTAGATGTTATGTAGATGAAAAGAAATTGAAAAATTAGTTTTTGAGGTGTGTATTATTTGATTTTCTGAGAAATTGCTAGCTTGACTTCGTAGACTACATCGCACATTTTGGCTATTTTCTGTCCTATGCTACCCGTTGTATCAACAAACTTTCTACTCATTTTATCCATAGGAATTACTCCTTCATTGACATTATTGAGTACAAAAACTATATTTGTATTGAGTTTTTTGAGTTTTTTTAGTTGTTTGTATAATACTTTTGTATCGTTATTTATGTTGTTTAAAATCCACATTGACAGACAATCTACTAAATATGTCTCATCTTTTTTGATTACTTTAGGTAAATCTAGAGTCTCTTCTATTGTAGTAAAATTGTTTTTTCTCTGTTTTTTATGAGTGTTAACTCTTTTTTTCATCTCACTATCAAAATAACTATTATCATATGTAGCTATATAAAAAGGTTTTTTAGTAGTTTTTTTAGCTAGTTGTATAGCTTTTTTTTCAGCAAGTTTAGACTTACCACTTTTCTGTCCACCGAAGTATAAAATAAACATTATAAGCTCAAAAAGTTTTTAATACCAGTAAATATAATTTGAGCAGATAGTGCTGCTAAAAATAATCCAGTGATTTTAGATATAACAAGTAGACCTTGTTTACCAATAATTTTCTCGAAAATACTTGAACTATAAAGCATAACTCCTACAACTAAAACAGCACAGATAAGAGCTAAACTTCCCATAACCATTGAAGAAGTGTTATCAAATGTTGCTCCCATAACTAGTAAAATACCAATAGTACCTGGGCCTATTGTTACAGGTATTGCTAATGGTACTACTGCTAATTGAGAGATATCTTTATCTCCAACTTTGCCACTATCTTTATTTCCTTTGATAAGGTCAACTGCAGATAGAAATAATAAAGCACCAGCTCCAATTCTAAAGGCATCTAGAGTAATACCAAATATTCTAAAGATGTGTTGTCCAAAAAATAATAGTATTAGACTCATTATAATAACTGAAAGAGTCACTTTAATAGCTAATGCTTTTCTTTCAACTGCTGTAGCATCATGTGTAACAGTTAAAAAAACAGACAACACAAAAAATGGTGTCATCATAAAAAACATTTTTAAAAATGTTGCAATAAAGATATCCATCTAATTATCCTAATAACTCTTCAATTTGTTTTGTAATTTGTTCTTTTGTAATAGAATTAATCGTACCGTATACTAAAGCACCACCAGCACCTACACCTTCTTTTGCTTCACCATCATCATACTTTTTTAGTGCAGGATGAGTTGATAAAGAAAAATCAAAGTCAACATAATAACTATTGATATTAAAGTTACACATCTCTATAAGAGCTTTGATATCACTATTATTATCATTTGCTACCCATGTAGTTGTTGCTAACGCTAAGTTTGAAGTTTCAAATTCACCTTGCATCACTTCAAGTATTTTATTTACAACTAAAAGTACACAAGCCATTTGAGTACCACCTGCTAACATTACTGGAATTTTATTGTTAAGTCCCAAAATAAATCCAGCATTAAAAATAATCATATTATCAGATACTTGTCCTAAAATATCAAATATATCACCATCTTTATCTATATTTTTTAAGGCATTTTCTATTGTTATATTTCTTACATCACTTGGTACTTCTTTAAAGCTACTACTAAAGTTTTCTTCACAATCATAATCCAATGCTAAAGCAGTTGCTTTGGCTGTTGTAGTTCCACTTGGTACTGATTCACCTAAAATAATATAATCATCTTTACATATGTACTTTTGTCCAAATAAAACACCTTGTTGAAATAAACTTTGTGCATCTATACCAGCACCCGTGCTTATACTTTTACTTGGTTTAATACTAAAGTCATGTATTTTAAAGTAATCTATCTTTGGAAGTTTTTCTAATCCAAGATTTATTAACTCTATATTTGGAAAAGGATTTAAAAGATGAACAGCTCTTGTAATCAAAGCAGGTGATGGTACACCATTTGAAGTTTCAGGAATAGTATCTAAACTTCTAACTTGTCCTGTAGCTACAAATTCACTATCTAGTGTAGGTGTAAGATATATTTTACCAGGAATTCCTGCTTGTGTGATACCTTCTATATTTGCTGTATCTGTATTTGATAAGGCTAACAAAAATGTAGCTTTTTTACCTCTTAAATTTTCAATAAAGTCTACATTCCCTGTGATATTTTTAATCATATTATTCCTTTAAAATATTATTTGCAATAGTAGCAAAATAAACACTATAAATATATCAAATCGAACCCTTAATTTTAAAGAATTCAAAATATCTTGTTTTGATATATTTTCACTACCTTCACTATAATGTGCTTTTTGTTTGATTTTTCCAAAATAGGAAGTGTCTCCACCTAGTTTTACACCTATAGAAAAACCCAATGCACTTATAGGATAACCAGCATTTGGACTTTCATGTAGTTTTCCATAAGAAAATATCTTTTTAATGATATTTAGTTTCCAAAATAATAAAGCAATAATAATGGCAGTTAAACGTGATGGGATATAATTTACCACATCATCTAAAATAGCAGAAAATTTACCAAATTTTTCATATCTTTCATTTCTATATCCGACCATAGAATCTAAAGTATTTATAGCTTTATATATAAATAATCCAACTATCCCAAAACAAAATAGATAAAATAACGGTGCAACGATACCATCACTAAAGTTTTCTCCATATGTTTCAATGGCTGCTTTGTTTATATCCCTTTCATTTAGCTCTTTTGTATCACGACTTACTAGATATTTTATATTTGTAGGGTTTGATACGATATCTTTTACACTATCGTATAACATTTTAGATGCAATTCCTGTAGAAGCTATAATGGCCAAGATATAAACATTTGAAATAAAATACGTAATGATAGAAGTCACTATAAATACTACAAAAATTAAAGACAGTGTTAAAAACATACCGGTCATAATATCATCTTTATAAAACTTTTTTTCATAGAGTTTTATAAAATCACCCATAAAAACAACGGGATGCTTGATATATTTAAATTCACCAAATACTCTATCTATTAGATATGCAATAAGTGTTAACATTATATACAACGAAGAGCCTCTTTTAATTTATCAATGTTTTTTGTACTTTTAACAGCTATTCTTACAAACTCATCATCTAAAAAGTCAAAATTTGTACAGTCTCGAATCATAATCTTATAAGGTTTCAATAATTCTTGAAACTCTTGTGCGTTAATAGTTTTAAGTTGTACCATAACAAAATTTGCACTTGAATCAAAAATATGATTTGTATATTTAAACTCTTTTAATATTTTGATTAAATACTCTTTATTCGTAATGTTGATAGCTTTTGAAATCTGAGGAAACTTTTTATCTTTTATCACCTCATTTACATAAGACATATCTAATTCCGATATTTTCCACATAGGTTCATATTTTTTAATCTTTTCTATATTTTCAGCAGATGAGATTACACTTCCTATTCTTACTCCGGCACAATTATAAAACTTTGTTAGTGACTTTAAGATAAATAATTTATCATACTTATTTATATACTCTAAACATGGTTTTTGCATAGTAAACTCTATAAATGATTCATCTATTAAAATAGTACAGTTTTTTTTCATCCATTTTGAAAGTAGGGCTTCAATATCATAAAAACTTCCATCAGGTGTGCTTGGGTTCACAAATACAACTAAAGAATTTTCTATAACCTCTGTATCTAAATCTACAAATCGATTTACTAATTCTACTTGATAATCAAAAGTAACAGCAGCTTTTTTATACTCTAAATAAGCAGGTGAATAGATATAACATAGTCGTGTATCAAAGAATCTAAAAAGAGAAAATATCGCAGAACTTGCACCATTAAATAGTTCTAATTCAGTGTTTTCTATCCCATATAATCTTGCTATGTTGTTATAAAGTTCATCATAAGTAGGATATGAAGAGATATCAATAGTATTAAAATCAATACTAATATCAGGCTTAATAAAGTTTATATTTGATGATAAATCTACAACTTCAGTTAAATCACAACCAACCTCTAATGCAAATCCTTTTACATCTCCACCATGTTTAAAATTCATAAACTTTTCAACCTTTTTAATAACTCTTGATAATCTCTATTATGCAAATATCTTGTCGTAATATAATATAACAATGCATATTTAATATACTCTTTAAACTTTTCATAACTTAACACACACTCATAAGTGGTTAGAAGTACTTGTACTTTTTCTTCATCTATTTTATTATTTATAAAACACCATGAAAGAGCTACAACTGCTAATTCAAATGTAAAATCACCTTCACACGCTTCTATAAAATCATACACTCCACTTAAGATATCATTTTGAAACTTTGCATTATCACAAAAAAGATCTCCATGAATGATCCCATTGTTTTCAAGTTTTATATCTATAGAGTTAAAATAGTTTAAAAAATCAATCTTATTAGTTTGTTTTATTAAATCTTTTAGGTATTCTTTTTCATATATTTTTTCATTTGATGATGATAACTCTTTTGAAATACTATGAAACTTTTTTAAAAAGATAGCAATTTGTTGTATGTGTAAAGTATCGATCTTAGATAAACTCTCTCCACTCATTTGGCTATAAAATACCATTGTATACTTCTCTTTTTTATGTATATCTAAAAGCTTTGGTACACATAAACTTTTTAAATCTTCTAAAAGCTTTTGTTCATTTACAATAGTTTCTTGGATATTATTTTCTACTATTTTTAATACATAGTCACTTCCTAGCAAATAAACACTATGAGTAAGTCCATCTTTTGTTTCCCAAAGATGATGTTTTTTATATTTTACTGGAAGTTCATCTTGTGTTACTTCTGTTTTAATTCCCATTTTTATTTTCTGTATCTAATAATTGAAAATAACTATGTCCTAAATATATAATATAAAAAATAGAGATAAAAAAAGCAACAAAAGGGATAAGAGAAACTACATATAAAAGTAAAGTCTTTCCTCTAAATGATGATTTATTAAAATAGTATAGATGTTTAAATTTTTCATGTGTCATGATATTTGCACTTACATCATAGTTTAACATCTTATGAAAAAGGTAATAAAAAGGTAAGTTAATAGCCACTATATTTACTACAGGTATAAAATATAAAGGTATAAATAAAATAAGTAATAACAGCATCACTAAAGTAGTTTTTAACAGTTTAAATATACTTCCAATAATGGTATCATAACCCTCTTCAAGCTCTAAATGGGAATAGTGTCTTTGATGTACTGTATGTAGAATTTTAGGCGTTAAAAAACCTACTATGATAAGAGAGGTAAATATACTCAAGTATCCTATAGCAAAAAGTCCTACAGTATATACCAGAAAACTTACAATCCATGATGTAACAGTATAACGAAGTAAAAAATCTATAATAGAACTACCACTATACGTTTCATCTGAAGATGTTTCGTGTACTACTCCATTTTCTACCATTGTTTGGTGTTGTTGTACTTGTATTTGAGTTTCTTCTAAATGAGAAAGCCCCATATCTGCTATAGCATAAAACATAATTATCATCACAAGAAAACTTCCAAGTAATGGAAATATAATTAGTTTTAACATATCTTTCGTAAAATAATCTTTTATACTTAAATTAAGTAATTTTAAATCAAACATTCTTTTATTTTTTTCCTTTATCATCATATATTAAAAATTGTTCAAGATCTTTTATAAACTCTGGAGATAATTTACTCCATGATTCTTCAAGCCTAGCAAGTCTTTTAAAGTGACCTTTTTTCTTGCAGTTACTTCTATCTCTTATAAGGTAATGATAACGTATCATATCCTTACTCCAAAAGCTTAAATATTTCCAGTTTTTAACAATTTGATAACTTTTTTCCTCATGATTTCTAAAAGAATATTCTCGAGTAATAAGATCTTCTTCATCTCTAAAAGCAACGATAGGTTTTCCTAAGTCATGAAAAAACGCACACGCTAAAAACTTATAATCTTTTGCTTTTAAAACTTGATAGACAACTTTTAATGTATGTATAAATACACCATGTCTATGCCATCTATTTTGTTTAAATAATAAAGTTTCCCAAAATGCTTTTGAGTAAAACGAGTTATTTACATCCATGATACTACTTTTTTCATCTTTTTCTTTTTCTCCCATTTGAGAGTTTCTAACTCTGGAGTGTCTAAAAATTGTGTTGGATATCCTACACATAAGTACCCTACAAGTTTGTACTGATCACTTACACCTAAAGTTTTTTGTACTTTTTTATGATTGATGATACTTACCCAACCTATACCTATATTTAGGCTTCTAGCCATGAGCCACATATTTTGTATCGCACACACAACACTATACTCACCCATCTTTTTAGAACTAGTCTGACCCAATACTACTTCTGTAGGTTTTTTATAAAAAACAGCTATATTTATAGGTGTTTCTTTGATACCTTCTAGTTTAAGTGAATTATAAACTACATTACCTTTAAAGTGTTTTTTACTTTTATCATAGGATTTTTTAAAGTTATCATAAACTTTATTTTTAATTTTGCTATCTTCAATAACGATAAACTTCCAAGGCTGCGAAAATCCCACAGAAGGAGCATGTATACCAGCACTTAAAATAGTATTGATATCTTTCTTTTTAAGTTTTTTAGATAAGAAGTTGTTACCTCTTACATCACGTCTAGAAATAATAATATCATTTAATGTTTGTTGTTGTTTTTTAGTGAATTTCAAATTATTTTAATCCTATTATTTCTGTTATAAAATTTATTTTATGTTACTTATTAATATTTAAATCAAACCATTCTTTAGGAATATCTTCACTTGAACTATTAGAGATAATAATCATAGTTGCAACCATAGCTCGTGAGCTTGTATCTCCTCCTGCTTTTGCATTTTGGATTAATAGTTCTTTGAAGTCATTTGGATATTTTGTAAGTAGATGAATAATTCCAGGAAACCCTTCATCTATTCCACAAGCAGGTCCGAAATTTCTTATAGCATCAAATGTATTAGTGTCTTTTGATGCTATCCCTTTTTCAACATTATCTATGATAAATGAATCAAAAGCATTTTTTAAAGATGATATCTCTAATTGTATATTTTTATTATCATGTGCTCTAAAAAGCAATCTAGCGAAAAATACAGCTGATTCTATAACATGAAATGAATTGTGAGTAAGTTTTACAAAATTTTCTACATTTTTTATAAATTCATCTTCATTCTTAGATACAAGAAGTAATGGTGTGATTCTTCCAATTACAGAAAAATCATCAGAATCAGAACCGATCTCTTTCCCATCTTCGATATTTGCCAAAGTTTCTCTAGTCGCTCCATCTATATAACCAGTATAAGTACTCATCTTTTCTTGCCAAAATTTCAAGTATAAAGAGGGATCAAAAGTTTCTTTATCTTGTACAAATTCATATAACCAATGTAACTGATCGCCGATATGAGTAAAGTCACCAGCTTTTTTACCTTTGTGCCACATAGCTTGAGGAGCATTTAAAGTTTCCCAGTTTATTGGTAAGTTTTGTAATTGTTTTTCATCATATACCCAGTGAGAACCTAAACTATAAGAGTCTGAAGCTAAAGTAGCTGTTATGATTTCATTTATTTTTTCTTTACTAAACATGGTATAACCTTTTTATTTTTATATTATGGTTGTTATTATATCTTAAATTTATTTTAGAACTTATCTTTTAAAAGTTCAATATTATTTCTAAACATAGTATGTAAATATGTTCCAAATATATTTTTATTTTCATTTGTCCAACTGCCGGCTTTTCCCATACCATTTGGTTTTTTTGAAAGTTTATCAAAGCCATTTTCATCATCAACAGCTTTTGAGTAGTGAAAACTATGACCTTTTATATTTTGTTCGTTGTAATAATATCCTAATCGTGTAAATCTAGGAGTCATCGTAAATGAAACATCTAAAATACCAGACATCGCTTTTCCATCTACATCTTTACCTAGATATAAAAGACCAGCGCATTCTGCATATATTTTCTTTTCTTCTGCATGAGATATAAGAGAGTCTCTAAATCTAAAAGAGTCTTTTATTTTTGTATGTGCTTTTTCAGTTTCTACATAACCACCACAAATATATACGATATCACACTCATTTGGTATTAGCTCATCTAAAGTAGGATTTACTATCGTTACTTTTTCAAATACTTCATTTAAAAATAGAAGATTATCATGGTATAAAAAAGAGAAGTTTTCATCATGTACTACAGCTATATGTTTATCTTGTTTTTGCATAGTTTCAAAAGGATATTCTACATTTTTTGAAATTGTATTAGTTCTGGCAAAAGATTCTAAAAGAGATAAATCTATATTTTCTAATACATCTTTAGATATCTCTTCTATTTTTGACATCTCTTCTAAGTCAAGACCAAGATGTGTATCTTTTAAAGCTACTAAATCTTTTTTAATCCAGCCTAATACTATGATATTTGGATGATCTTTACTTATGATACCTTTGATAAGTCCATAGTGCATTGCCGATGATACATGGTTTAAAACAACTGCTTTTATAGTGTTGTCATTTTTATATGTCAAAAGACCTTTTAAAACAGCACTTATGGTGATGTAAGAACCCTTACAATCAAGAAGTAACACTGTAGGAATATCTAAGAGTTTACTAACACTATAAGCACTACATCCCTTGTCATCTCCATCATAAAATCCCATAACACCTTCTAAGATAGAAACATCTTTTGTGCTGTAATTTGAATAAATCCATTGTACTTGCTTTTCATTCATGATAAAAGTATCAAGATTTATACTGGGAGTTCCTGATACTTTGTTATGAAATTGAGGATCTATATAATCAGGTCCTATTTTAAAAGGACGAACTGATTGTCTAAAATGATAAAGTAGGGCAGTGGTAAGTATAGTTTTACCACTGTTTGAAGATGTTCCACTTACACACAGATTTATCATTTATTTTTTTTGTCCATCCATATCGTATTTATTTAAATATCCTCTTGGAGTTAATACTTTACCATTTTTTGTTAATCTTGTATTTGAGTTACAAATAATAATAAGTGTTGACATACCAACTTCAGGATGCTCTATACCCTGTGCTATTAAATCTGTAGTAGTAGAGATAGTTATTTTTTCTTTTGCTTCTCGTCCTACATGTTGTGCAATGATTGCAATTCTTTCTTCAACTTTTTCTAATGATCTTAAGAAGTTTTCATAAGGAACGATTCTTTTTTTAGATTTAGGATTGTAAATACCCATAACAAAATCACACTCTAAAGACATATTTACTCTTTTGTCAATAAGGTTGATATCTGTTAATCTATCAGATAAAGAGATGATAGAAAAATCTTGAGATACAGGAGCTCCACATTTAGCTGCCGCTGCTAAAAATGATGTCACACCAGGAAGTGAAATAAGTTCAATCTCATCCCATAAATCTTGCTCATCTATAAGCTCAACTACAAGTGTCGCCATCCCGTAAACATTTGCATCACCATTTGAAATAATACAAGTAGTTTTACCAGATCTTGCATATTCTATTGCTTGTGCACATCTCTCAATCTCATGAGTCATACCTGAAGTAAAAAGCTCTTTACCTTCAATAAGTTCTTTTAACTCTCTTGCATACTTTGAGTATGATACCACAACTTCACACTCTTCTAGTGCTTGTCTTGCTTCTGGTGTGATATAGCTAGTACCACCAGCTCCACTACTGATTATATATAATTTATTCATTTTAGATTGCTCCTGCTATTGTGATTTTTTTGTCGTAAACTTCTTTTGGTATGATAAGTTCTTTATATTTTGATACTAATACACTTGATGGCTCTGCTACACCTTTTAGCCCAAAAAACTTTGTTGATGCAGATGGAGAAAATTCTCCTTCTAGATTATTTATTTGATCTTCGTTATAAAATTTGATATCAAAGTTATATTTTTTTGCAAATTCTAATAGACCTTTTTCATCTGCTTTTGCTTCAAATGAAGAGATATTTTCTATTTGTTCTATTTTTAATTTATATGTATCTAAAAAAGATAAAAATGCTTTTTCGATATCTTCAAAACTAGTATCTCTATTACAACCCATTCCTAAAAATACTTTTGGTTTAAATGTTAAAAGAGCACTATCAAATGGAGTTATATTTACACATAATTCACTTGATTGTTCCGTTACTAGTTTTAAGTTCTTTTTATTTGGAATCGTTTCATAAATAGACTCATATGTTAAAACTTCTACCTCTTTTTTGTTCAGTAGTGAGTTTGAAATAAGTGCTAACTCTTTTAAGTTATGTATCTCTAAATCATTTTTTTTAGCAAACATCTCAAAAGCTAAAGTATTTGTTTGATCTGTTGCAGTTGAAACGAAGTTTACACAACCATCAATTCGTGAAGCGATGATATCACTTAACTCATTTGCCCCTCCAAGATGTCCACTTAAAAGAGGAACTACTTTATCTAAAGCAAGATTGATAACGATTACAGCTGGATCGGTAGCTTTATCTTCTAAAAATGGAGCAATTTTACGTACCACTGCACCCATAGCTAATATTGCAATAATCGCATCATATCCAGCCCAAGCAGCAGGCAAGATATCATCAAGTTTATTGTATAAATTTAAGTTATCAAGATTGTGTTCTAAATCTTTTTTACCAAATACATCTACATCATAGTCATGTAAATGAGTCATAAGATTACAAGCAGATGTTAAACTCGGTTGATTTATCGTTACTACTGCTATTTTTAATTTACCCATTTTCTTTTGCCTTTTCTTCTTTTCTTTTCTCTTTACGAGCTTCTACTTCTTTTACTAACGGTTTTACATAAAGATGAGATTCTTCTGTTTCTTTTTGATATAAATAATCACCAAACAAAATTAATGCCACACCTCTTATATGCGAAACTTGCTCGTGTATATCAGAGATAGTACCCTTATATATTTTTTCTTCTGCCCATGTTGCTTTTTCTATTACCCAACAAGGAGTGTCAGGACTATAGTCCATCTCTAATGCTGTTTCTTTTAATTTTTTAAGTAATAAAATAGAAAGATAAAAAGCCAATGATGAGTTTTTACAAGCCAAAATATTTTCTAATTTTTCTGGATTTGGTGTTTTACCTTCAACTCTTGATAAAATTACTGTTTGAGAAACACCAGGAATAGTATACTCGATACCTAAAGATGCAGCTGCTCCAAAGGCAGCTGTGATACCAGGGATTACAGAATACTCAATATTCTCTTCTTTTAAAAATTCAATTTGTTTTGCAATAGTAGAGTAAATAGATGGATCACCAGTATGTACACGAGCTACAATTTTATCTTTATGTGTTGTCAAAAAATCAAAAATCTCAGGGTATTTCATCCCTTGTGAATCAACTATTAAAGCATCATCTTTACACCAGCTCAAAACTTCTTTTGGCACTAGTGAGCCTGTAAATAAAACTGCATCAGCAATTTTCAAGATATTCATAGCCTTAACAGTTACGAGTTCAGGATCACCAGGACCAGCTCCTATAAAATAAATCATTTTATACCTTCTTTTTTTTCATTTTCATTTTTTTTCATTTTTAATTGAAACAATTGTCGCTCAGGCTCAACAAGATCTAGTTTACCTTTGTAAGTAGTTAGACTTATTGAGTGTGTTTCAAACTCTATTTTTGCTTCGTTAAGGACATTTATCATTTGGCTTAAGTGTTTTAATGTAATAGCATTTATAAGCATGATTCCATTTTGATCTAATCTCTCATAAAGATAAGGTAATGTTGCAATTACTTTCTCACCACCACCACCTACAAAAATTCTTTGTGGGTCTTTTTCTAAAGTAGGGTAAATCTCTTGTGCTTCACCTACATATAACTCACAGTTTACTACTTGGTGATTTGTAAGATTTGTTCTAATATGTTTAACTCTCTCTACATTTTTCTCAAAAAAGATTGTATGTGTTTTATATCTAGCATATGCTTCGATACCGCAACTTCCACTTCCTGCTCCAATATCCCATAACAGTTGATTTGGTTCTAAGTCTAAGTTTTGAAGAGTTAATTGTCTTTTGTACTTTTTAGTAATCATACCTCTTTCAGTATCAAAATCACTATCATTTGATATCCCATTTTTGCTTACAAAAAGTTTCTCTATAAGTAATACAAATGGTTGCGTTAAATCAAATCTATTTTCATTAAAATTAAATATATCAATTTCTTCTATAACTTCGTCTTTATATCCTAGTTTATAACCTATAGTTACTTTTACATCATCATGATTAAAAAACTTCATAGCTGTTTGCATTTTATCGATTGTGAGTTTATCACACACTAAAAAAGTATATTTATTTGTTAAAAACTTTGTTAAATCAATATTTGGTTTACCATGTAATGAAAAAGTATCTATCTCTGTATCGTTTATAAATAGTTTTTCTTGCATATATCCTTTACTTGAAGTATTATTTATTATTTTTACTTGATCTTGTGGTATTTTTTTCGCTACCAAGATACCTGCACTATAGAAAAAAGGACTTCCTGTAACTACATAAAGAATATTTTCTTTATCATAGTTTTCTAAGACATATTCTCTTGCTATTTTATAGCCACCTTTTACGATATTATCACCAGACTCGGCAAAATTTCTATCACATATTATTTTATCAAATGAAGATAAATCAATATCTTTATTTCTAAGATTATCAAAAGTATAGTCACCCATACCATTACCGATAATTGTTACCATTTTATCACCTCATTTTGTTCTAATATTCTAGCTTCCACATTTGATGTGGGAAACCACTCTTTTATTTGTTCATTTGCTTTTTTAGCAATCATTGTATACAGTTCTTCTACTAAACCTACAGACTCAAGCTCTATTGAGAGACCTTTAACTGTTTTTGTAGACTCTATATCTACCTCATAACCGATTTCATTTTTGATATCATCTTTTAACTGAACAAAATCAATTGAACCAAATCTATTATGTGTATTTTTAAACCCTTGATACACTTTTGTCATTTTTCCAACACCACATACAAAAACAACTTTTTGTATATTTAAGTTTGTTGATATCTCTATGGAATCGTATACAAAATTTGCAACTTCAACTATTTGAGCCTCGTCATAACGCTCTTTTGCTGTACTAAATGTAGTATTACCAATAGTAAAAATCAATGGTATGTACTCATTTTGTTTTGCAAACTCTATCTCTGTTTTAACAGAATCTATATAAGCACTACTAGAAACAGGTTTTACTATACCTGTAGTACCTAAGATAGATAATCCACCCAATACTCCAACTTTCGCATTTGCAGTTTGTTTTGAAATCGATTCACCATCAGTGATACTCACAGAACATTTTAAATCAAGATTATCATAACCTTTAGTCATAGAAGTAAATATCTCAAACATAGCATTTAATGGAGTAGGGTTAATAGCTGGAAAATTAGGCGAAATTTTTAAGCCCTTTTTTGTTACTACTCCTACACCAATACCTGCATAAATAGAAAGTTTATTTGTACCATTTACACATACTTGCGCATTATGTGGATTATTATTGAGATTTAAATCATCTAAAGTATCACTAATAGTTACAACAAGTTCACAATTTTTTGTAACATCTAAATCGTCATTATCCATCTTATTCGTTTTTGAAATAGATAGATAATTTGTAGATAAAAAATAATCCAAAGCAGAATTAAATATCATATAGGTATGTGCACCTGTTGTATATCCTCTTCTTAATACTTTTGACATTTATATATTTCTACTCTTAGCTGTTATATTTACTACATACAGCAGCACCTACAAAAATCATAGCAGGTGTTAATGATCTAATTTCTGTAAAAAAATCATCATCTTTGTTTTTGATCTCTTCAAGTGTTGATACAAGTTTAGAAGCATCTTTTGTACTTCCTTTACTCAAAATTGCTAGAGGTAAATCCAATGGAAAACCTTTTTTTAGTAAAATATTTACAATCTCTTTTAAATTGTAAATACCCATCATAACAACTAAACTTTCTCTTGGATGATAAGCAGTTACGATATCACTAAAAACATCTAAATCATGTCCTGTAATTGTTCTATATGAGTCATTAAATATTCTATCAATAGATGGTATTAAAAAACTTTCAGGAACACTAGTTGTTGCACTTACACCACTAATAATAACTGGTTCAAAACCGGCGTCTTTAATAGCACGAACCTCTTCATATCCACGTCCAAAAACAAATGGCGTACCACCTTTAAGACGTACAACAACTTCATGAGTTTTACCATATCCTACTAAAAGATCATTTATCTCAGACTGTTTTTTGATATGTCTATCTTTTCTTTTTCCAACATAGTCTTTTACTACATCTTCTTTACAAAAGTCTAAAGCTTCTGGATTTACCAACGCATCATAAAGTACTACGTCAGCAATTTTTAAAATATTTATTGCTTTTAGTGTTAAAAGTTCAACATCACCAGGCCCTGCACCTACTAAATATATTTTTTTACTCATTTGGATATTCCTTTATTTCGCTTAATGGGATTTGTTGAAAATCTAAATCATCGATATCTTTATTGTCGGCCAATGCTGTAAATAGTTCTATCCATTTTTCATTACTATATTTATGGATATTTCTAAGCCATAAATTATTGTTTTTAGGATGACCATTTACTCTTGTATTTTCATACAAATTTGCAACAGATCTAAATCTACAAGCACCAAAACATCCTGTTCGTGATATTTTGATTCGGTTTTCACCTCGAGCTAGATTTACCTCTTTTAATATCTCACGTAAATCATCAGACAATAGATCTGATTTGTGTGCTTTTTTACATCTTTCATCATGACATAAAAAGATTTGAGTTTTAAAGTGCATGATTGGCTTTTCTGGATCTAAAACCTTAGGTTTACATACAAAACCATCTACTACTTCACTACCCATAAGGTTTACTTTTACGTCACTCATGCTCTACCTACTAATTCAAAACCAAAACCTACAGTTTTATAAGGAATATTTACTTTTAGTTCTTGTTCATTAGTTTCTTTTTGATAAATAATGTCCATTGTTTTATTCTCTTTTATATGTTTTGCTGATACTATTTTGATATTTTCACCATGAAAAGTTGAAGTATCACCTTTTTTTATCTTTTGCTCGTCATCATAAAATCCACACATTTTAAACCTTATTTTCCATTGTACTTTTGTGTTCCATCATAATCTTTGATCAGTTTATATGTAGCATGTAAAGTAGCAACCGTCATAGTTGAACTACCAAATCTACCTTCCATAATAACAGCAGGTATATCAAACTGCTCACAAAATCTTTTTCCATAGTCTTTAGATTCTACAACATTTACAAATCCTACTGGAAATAATAAAAATGCAACATTTTTTAAATCAACACCCTCATCAAGTAAAGTATTAATAGCAGCATAGATAAATGTAGGTGCATTACCACAAGCTAATATAAGTGGTTCATCTTTATGTTTTTTAATTGCTTCAACAACAGCAGCATAAGATCTTGTAGTTTTATTCTTTTCTGCCATCTCATAAGTAAATGGTTCGTTGATATAACAAACAACTTCATTTTCATATGTTTTAAGATAGAAGTCACTCAATCCAACTTTGATCATATTTACATCAACAATGATTTTTGCTTTATTTAAAAGTAGTTTTTGTATTCGAGGAATAGCATCTTTTGTAAAACAAATATTTTCCAAAACCTCTTCAAAACATGTAGAAGTATGAATAAGTCTACTTATAACTTCTATTTGATTTTCATCAAACTCTTTTGCTTTTGGATAGTCTCGTAGCTCTTCTTCAATCATCTCAAATGATTTTACTGATATATCTGCACCAATATTAATAGGTGGTTGTTCTTGTATAAATTCTTTTTTGTTTTGCATTTTTATTTCCATTTCATAAAATCTATAAATAAAGTCATATATTTTCTAACTTTTTCAACTTTACCTTTTGTTATTGTTTCGCCTTCTAAATTAAGGTTTTCAAAGGTATATATTTTTCCTTGTTCTTCTATACTTTCTGTCTCCATACCGATTTTTGGTCGCATATAGACAGTAGTGCAAGGTACTTCTTTATCTAGTAAGGGTACTATTTTAAAAGCAGTATCTCCTAAACATAAAGGTTTTTTTACTTGTGAACTAGCATAAGAAAATGATGTAATACCAGCTATCACTTCACTTTTTTTATAAAGTTTTTTATCTTGTTTTTTTATTATATCTAAGAGATAATATACAGTACTATAAATAGCGCTGTCCCCTAAAGTTACAAAAGAAACGCTACCGTAATCTTTTATACCTTTTTGAATAATATCAACTTGATGTTGCCAATCTTTTTGTTTAAAATTCATAGGACTATAAATAGGTAAAATAGGTCTATCAAAACCAAATTCATCCATAAGTCTTTTTACGATTTTATATGTAATAGAACGTGTAAAACTACTATCATGGCTTTTTGTGGGGATACAAATCGCGCCACAATTTTTTAAAGCTTTTAAAGCTTTTATTGTCACTAATTCAGGATCACCAGGCCCTAAAGAGACCATAGATAGTTTTATTTTGTCTTTTTTATTATTATGTTTAGTGCCCAAGTTTAATGATCTCTTCTTTTATATTATTTTGAATAATCTCTAAAATACTAGGTATTTCAAGAAGATTAAATTTTTTATCCAGTGTGATACTTTTTACTATTTTAGACTTAAAGTGTGCTGATAATTCATCAGTAATTTCTACCATATCTTTGATGTAGTGGTTTCCACTTACAAGCAACATAGGTACAATTTGTACTTTTTTTATACCATCTTTTTTCATTTTTCTAATAAGTTCTTCTTTAACAGCAAAAAATGGGAAAGTACCTTCTAAACTACATGTGTAGTTTGTATCACTTCTTTGCTCTAAGTACTGAGCAGCATAAGAGATAGACTCTAGCCCACCTAATTCTAATTTAGGCGATCCATGTATTACATATAAGTTTGCAGTATTTTTTTTAGCAATACTTTCATCTAACTCTTTTAAGAATAGAGTAGTATCTTTTGTTTTAGTTAAAATAGCATTTGATAGTCTAATATTAGCAAATGAAAACTGATTAAATCCATCTACTGTTTTTTGTAGCAAATCATGTTCGTCTGTAGGAAAAAGATTGATTGATGAAATTATAATGTTTTTATAACCAAGCATATCAACATCAGCTATTGTTTGTGCTGGATTTTTATAATCAAAACCTCTTCTTATTAAATCTTTTAAAACCATTCTTGAACTCACAGAGATAAATACATCTACTCCTGTAAATGTTTCCTCTATAAGTTTTTTTAAACTTAAGTATTTATCTTGTTCAATTACTGAACCAAAAACAGAAAGTATAATCGCTTTATCTTTCTTATAATGTCTATATCTTTTCATTATTACCCTTCATTATTTATAATTATATCTAAATTTCTATTTCCATAAGCCCGTTAGATTCTAGCTTATAGAACTTATCGACTATTTTTTTAGCAAACTCTATATTATGGGCTATTAAAATAATATTCCCATCATATTCTTTTAACTTCTTCTCTACAATCAAGGACATCTCTTTATCTAGATGATTTGTAGGTTCATCTAAAAATAATATTTTTGGTTCATGTATCAAACAAGCACAAATAGCAACGACTCTTTTTTGACCACCTGAAAGTTTTATAGGTAGTTTATCTCTAAGCTCACTTATCCCAAACTCTTCTAAAAGCTGTTCTGCTTTTTTATATGAGTTTTCATAGTCATCATTTTGATTGTACAGATTAAAAGCAATTTCATCTATTACACTTGAAGTTATAAAACTATCATCACTATCTTGAAATAGATAACCGATTTTAGAGTAAATCTTTTTGAAATCATCTTTTGATTTTAAATCTTCTCCAAAAAGTTTTATATCTCCTTTACTTTTATTTAGTCCCAATATTGTTCTTAAAAGTGTAGTTTTGCCAACA
>PJEL010001734.1_pt1 | contig 21125 bp, 10 predicted proteins | sample 1853271 | NCBI WGS metagenome assembly PJEL01 (sample SAMN08108733, study PRJNA415343) | Invertebrate metagenome, whole genome shotgun sequencing project. | host: Globobulimina | place: Sweden: Gullmar Fjord | collected 2015-08
GCAGGAAGATTATCTGGATTATGGCACCCGTGATTATGGCCTCGAATTCGGTATGCCTATCGGCCGCGATTTCGGACGGCTTCCGGCGAAAATTCGTCTCGACGCGGCCGACGCCGAAATCAATCGCAGCAAGCGCGAACTGGACAATGACCGACAGCGGGCGATTCTTGACGCCGTGCGCGCTTATTATTCTCATTTCCAGGCGGCCAAAGCTCTGGCTGTGGGCCGCACTGCCTTCGAGCGGGCTCAACGCAGCATGGAACTCACCGAGGTCAAATACGAACTCGGCGAGGTCTCGCGCCTCGATCTTGACCGTGCAAGGCGCCAGAGTCAGCAGGCCGAGACTTCCGTTTTGCAGGCGGAGACTCAGCTTGCCCGGGTGCGCCAAGGAATCAGTTCTACATATCACATCAATGCGAGCCACCAGGTGCGCTTCGCACTGCCAGATCTTTCTCGTGTGCGGTTGCCATGGCCGGCGGAACAGGCAGTCGCCATGGCCTTGGACAACGACCCTTCGTTATTGAATGCTCGCGAACAGTTGCAACTCGCCGAACTGCGCCTCAAGGCTGCCAGGCGAAACATTTTTCCGGCACTGAATTTCACCTACAGGGTCGGCAAAAGGCGGGAAAATGACGGCGGCGTGACCGGTGATTATGAGAACTACCAGGAGATGTATCTGAGTTCTGACCTCAGCCTTGGAATTGCTGAAAAGAAGCTGGCTATCCGTACTGCTGAGGTCAACTACGAAGTTCAAGCAATCGGTTTACGACAGCTCGAAGATGCGGTGCGAGGCGAGGTTATCAACCATCTTGACGCCTTTTCGCGCATGTCGCGCTTGGTGGATCTCAGTGGACAGTCTTTGCAATCAGCCCGGTCCCAGGCTGAGGTTGCTGAACTGAGGTTCGAACGAGGTCTGGGTTCGGCCTTTGACGTGGTCGAGTCCCAGGTTCAGTTGCAGAGGTCGGAACAACAGTTTCTCGCGGATCAGATCGAACTGGTGATGAGCCACTACAATATTCTGTATCGCTTGCAAATGTTGGATTTTGACCGGCTGCTGGAATGAAACCTGCCCTCAAGAATGCTGAACGTCGGAGTTCTGACACGTCATCATCCGTGGTGGTACTCGAGGCTGTGAGCAAACGTTATCCCGGCGCCGATTTTGATGTGCTCTCGAAGCTCGAGTTGCAGGTGGCTGCCGGCGAATTTTTGGCTATCGTTGGTGATTCGGGCGCTGGCAAGACGACCCTGCTCAATATTCTTGGTTGCGTTGATCGCGCAACCGCAGGGTCGTACCAATTGGGTGAGGCGCGCACCGATTGTCTGAGTGAAATAGAACTCTCCGGCCTGCGCGCGAAGGCGGTGGGATTTATTTTTCAGAATTACCACCTCATCAATCACCTCACTGTGCGTCAGAACCTCGAAGTGCGTTTTCTCTATAGTGAACCGCCTCCAGAGGACTTTTCTGAGCGCATTGAAGACGGCCTGATTGCTTTGGGTATTGAGCACTTGGCCCATCGCTTTCCCCGCCATCTTTCAGGGGGTGAAATGCAGCGGGTGGCGATAGCCCGTGCTCTGGTCGGCCGGCCCAGTCTCGTTCTCGCTGATGAGCCCACCGGTAATCTTGATGGTCACAATTCAGAAGTTGTTTTTGAGCTTTTGGCCGAAGTGGCTGCTAGCGGTACTGCAGTAGTGCTCGTCACCCATGAAATTGATCTGGCGCGGCGCTGTTTACGCTATCTCACAATGAAAGACGGTCGCCTCGTTGAGGATTAGCCTACTCGATCCCCGACGACGAGTCATATTCGTTCGCCACCTCAGGGCGTGGATGAGTTCCGATCCTTACCGAAACCTACTTTCTGCGGCAGGACTCGTGATCGGTGTTGCCGGCATCATCGTTGCGCTCGGCCTTGTTGTTGGTGAGAGTCGGGATTTTTTGAACCGCTTACGTTTGGTGGGTTATCGCTCAGTTTTTGTTTCCGCAGCCCGCGGATCTTTGCCGCGAGTGAGCGCCGCAGCCCTCCACCACGGCATTCCCGAAGCGAATCTGGCCTCCGAAGTGGTGGTGGCTCGATTGCAGGTGCGCACCCCCGCGGGCGAGGTCGTGCCTGCGGCGCCAATATTGGGAGTGCAACCTAGCTATTTCAAGATCTTGGCCGAGGTGAAGGTACGAGGTCGTTCGCTCAGCGAAGTGGACGAGCGCCTGGGCAATCCAGTGGCTGTACTCGGCGAAGGATTGGCCGAACGCTTGGGCCGGCCGAAGCTTATCTATGTAGGCGGCAGTACTCTCAAGGTTGTCGGTGTGCTTGAGGCGCCGGCCGGTGAAGGAGGGGAAACCGGACTTGATGCCGCTGATCCGGGAGCGGCTGTTTTGGTGCCGGCAAGTCTTGGCGTGGTCAGGACGGGCCGGGGTGGTGTACGTCGTAACTTGCTCGTTCAGGTTTCGAACGAGGATGAAGTGGAATCGCTCAAGGTCCATCTGCGGGAGTTTTTCGCCCGCCGGGCTGTAGCCGAGATTGAAGTACTCAGCTCGACTGAACTTCTTCGCCGCTATCGATCTACGCGCGGCCATCTGGCGATTATTGTTGCCGGTTTTGCGGGTCTTGCCCTGTTGCTCGGCGGTTTGGGCATTCTTAATAATATGTTTTCTGTGGTTCTCGAACGTCTGCCTGAAATCGGCATCCGCATTTCGATGGGCGCAACCCGCTCAGATATCGTTATACAGTTTGTTGCGGAGACCCTGACCGTGACTGTATTTGGCGCGGTCGCGGGAATGATGATTGGCCTCCCCCTACTGGTTTTGATAATTCTTCTCGATCTGGCTCCCGTGGCAGTTCCATGGTGGTTACCGGTATTACCTCCATTGATAGGTATCATTATTGGGGTATTGTGCGGCGCCGTTCCCGCTGCTCGAGCGGCCCAATACAACCCTATCGAAACGTTGACCTTCAGGTAGCCCGCACTTCTGTAGCGGAAACTGTCGAAGATGATTCACACGTTGCAAAAACCCGAGTACACTCTGTGGTGCCGTCGCCGAGGGGCTTCGATTTCAGCCCATGGAAGACGGTGATAAGGGAGATGTACAGCTATGAAGACCATCATCGAACCATTTCGCATCAAGACGACTGAACCGCTCAAGATCACGACTAGCGAAGAACGTCACCGGGCGCTCGAAGCCGCCCACCACAACGTCTTTTTGCTCGACGCCGAGGATTGTTGCATCGATCTGCTCACCGACAGCGGTACCGGCGCAATGTCGAGCCAACAGTGGGCGGCCATGATGCTTGGTGATGAGAGCTACGCCGGATCTCGATCATGGAAACGTTTCGAAGCGGCTGTTGCTGAGATTACAGGTATGGAGCATATTCTACCGACCCACCAGGGCCGTGCCGCTGAGTCGATCCTTGTCGGTTGTGTGGTCAAACCGGGAGATGTCATCCCGAATAACAGCCACTTCGATACGACCAGGGCAAATATCGAGTATGGCGGTGGTGTCGCGCTCAATTTTCCATGTAGTGAAGCTTTCGATACCCAGACTCCGGCGCCTTTTAAGGGCAATATGGATGTTGAAGCTCTCGAAACCTGCATCAAGGAAAACGGTCGGGAGAAGATTCCTTTTTGCCTGATCACGGTGACGAATAATACGGGGGGCGGCCAACCGGTATCGATGGCCAACGTTCGGGCCGTCAAAGCTTTGCTCGAAAAATACGAGATCCCGTTGCTCATCGACGCCTGCCGCTTCGCCGAGAATGCCTATTTTATCCACGAACGTGAAGATGGGTATCAAAACCGATCGTTACTTGAGATCGCCCAGGAAATGTTCAGCCTTGCTGATGGCGCCACGATGAGCTGTAAGAAGGATGGCCTTGCGAATATCGGCGGATTCCTCGTTTGCCGTGATCCGGAGTGGGCCGAGCGATTCCGAAATCTTGGCATTCTCAGAGAGGGTTTTCCGACTTATGGAGGTCTTGCTGGGCGTGATCTCGAAGCGATCGCTGTTGGTCTGATGGAGGCGCTCGATTACGATTACCAGGTCTATCGTCACGCTACGGTTGAGTACATTGTCAAACGGCTGACGGCCCTCGGCGTGCCGATGGTGCAGCCGGCGGGTGGGCATGCCGTTTTTCTCGATGTCAAACGTATGTTGCCAGATATTGAAGCAACACAGTATCCGGGAATCGCAGTCGTCAACGCTTTGTATCTTGCTGGTGGCGTGCGTGCTGTTGAGTTAGGGACGGTGATGTTCGGCCACTTTGATGAGAACGGTATTGAACAGCCTTCGCCTCTTGAACTCGTGAGGCTGGCATTTCCGCGGCGTGTTTATACCCAGAGCCACTTCGACTATCTGATCGAAGTGATCGAAGAGGTATGGAACAACAAAGAATCGTTGTCGGGTTATAAAATGACCTACCAGTCCAAGGCACTACGTCATTTTACCTGCCACTTCGAGCCTCTTGGCAGCTGACGCGAACCGGCCCCGGCACGGCCATTCGTTCCTCACTGCAGGAAACACCACCTCGCGGCTCTCTCGACGAATCCGCCCGCAACTCGGGGTCAACCTTGTTGGTCAGGGACTCGGAGTCCGGCTCGCGTCTCGCAGGCTCGACTCTCGCGTTCATATCGGGAGCGCGATAGAATCTTGAGCGCCTTCTCTTGGAGCGCTACTGACTTGGTGCGCGTTGGACGGGTGTGCCACTTTTGACATTCTGTGGAAGGAGCGCCACGTCATCTTCGACACCTTGGGTCCACCGAATGTCAAGGGTGGCTCCCGCGGGGAGCGCGCTTTGATACGCGAGTGTCGTGCTGAAAAACAGAACACGGCGCGCTTCAAAACGATAGCGCCGTGCCGAATACCGGTAGGACTCCGCCATTCAAAGCGTGGCGCCCCGTCGAAAATCGTCGAGAACTGGCGGTAGTCGGCAAAAATCACCGGATTCTTGGATCGTTAACGGCCCTTTTAACGCATTCGAACGTACCTAACTCCGTGGAGTTATCAAGAACGCAAAGAATTGGTACTTAACTGCGCCCCAATAGTCGGTGTTTTCCTATGCACAGCAGGGCTTCTGCGGCAAGAGATATGGCGATTCGAGGTTTGCCCTGGTAATCTGGCAAGGCTGGCTTTGTTCGGCCGGCTTTCAAGAGGGGGATCTATGCGTTCACTTTTGGTTCATATTGTTGTTCTGTTTGTTCTCGTTATGCCTTCGTGGGCTGCGAAAAGCGAAAAGGTCGCGGAGGCGCCTGATACGCCTGATACGACTGATACGTTAATGAATGCGAAAACCTTCAAAGGACTCGAACTGCGCAATGTCGGCCCATCTTTGATGTCTGGCCGCATCGCCGATATTGTAATCAACCCTGAAAATAGGAACATATGGTACGTCGCGGTTGGATCCGGTGGTGTATGGAAAACGACAAACCGGGGCACGACCTGGACGCCGGTCTTTGACAAAGAAGCCTCGTACTCGACTGGTTGTATCGCCCTCGATCCTGCTAACCCCGATATTGTATGGGTTGGGACTGGGGAGAACGTCGGTGGCCGTCATGTTGGATTTGGTGATGGTATCTATCGCAGCCTGGATGGTGGAAAGAATTGGGAGAATCTCGGCCTAAAGGATTCGCAGCACATCTCCAAGATTGTGATTGATCCTCGTGATACGAAGGTCGTTTTCGTTGCGAGTCAGGGTCCGTTATGGTCAGCGGGTGGAGATCGAGGACTCTTTCGATCAGCCGATGGTGGTTCGACATGGAACAATGTGCTTGACGGCGGCCAGTGGACTGGCGTCACCGATCTTGTGGTGGACCCCTCAGATCCGGATGTGATGTATGCCGCGACGTGGCAACATCAACGAACTGTAGCGGCCCTAATGGATGGTGGACCTGAGTCGGGAATCCACAAATCAACCGACGGCGGCTTGACATGGCGGAAGCTCGTTTCAGGATTGCCCGAGCAAGATATGGGAAAAATCGGGATTGCGGTGTCACCGCAGAATCCTGCTTTTGTCTACGCGGCGATCGAACTCGAAAGGCGCACCGGTGGTGTTTGGCGTTCTGCTGATCGCGGTGAAACTTGGACGAAAATGTCTGATGCGGTTTCCGGCGCGACCGGGCCTCATTATTATCAGGAACTTTACGCAAGTCCCCACGCTTTTGATCGTCTCTACCTCATGGATGTTCGTATGCAAGTTTCCGATGATGGAGGTAAGAAATTTCGGAGAGTGAAGGAAGAGTTCAAACACTCAGATAACCATTCGTTAGCTTTTGATCCGAACGACAAGAACTATCTCATCGCTGGCACTGACGGCGGAATCTACGAGAGCTTCGACCTTGGTGAAAACTGGCGTTATATCGCAAATCTCCCGTTGACTCAGTTCTACAAGGTGGCAGTAGACGATGCTGAACCTTTCTACAATATCTACGGTGGCACCCAAGACAATAATTCACAAGGTGGGCCGTCGCGAACCGATGCTGTGAATGGCATCCGTAACGCGGATTGGTTCGTAACCCTCTTTGCTGACGGACATGGGCAAGCAAGTGAACCGGGCAATCCCGACATTGTCTATTGTGAGTGGCAGCAGGGAAATTTGGTCCGCTACGATCGTACGACCGGAGAGATCGTATATGTGAAACCGCAACCTGAACCGGGCGATGACCCGGAACGCTGGAACTGGGATTCTCCAATCCTGGTGAGCCCCTTTTCCCCCACGCGTCTTTATTTCGCAAGCCAGCGGGTATGGCGTTCTGATGATCGTGGGGACAGTTGGCAGCCGGTGAGCCCTGATCTCACCAGAGATCAAGATCGATTGACTTTGCCGCTGATGGGCCGTGTGTGGAGCTATAACGCACCTTGGGATCTGGATGCGATGTCGAACTTCAATACGATCACATCTCTGGCCGAATCACCGTTGGCCGAAGGTTTGCTCTATGCAGGAACCGATGATGGACTCATCCAGGTCAGCGAGGATGGCGGCGCCCACTGGAGAAAGGTCGAAGTCGCTTCGTTGCCGGACGTTCCAAAGACGGCGTTTGTCAACGATATCAAGGCCGACCTCCACGACCCAAATACGGTATACGTGGCCCTCGACAACCACAAAGAGGGTGACTTCACATCATATCTCTTCAAGAGTAATGACCGCGGAGCGACGTGGCAGTCTATCGCCGGGGATTTGCCGGACCGGCATCTTGTATGGCGTATTGTGCAGGATCATATCAAGCCGGAACTGCTTTTTTCTGCCACCGAATTCGGGATCTTCTTTACGATTGACAATGGCATTCACTGGGTGAAACTCACTGGTAACGTTCCGACAATCCCGTTCCGTGATCTGGTGATTCAGCGCCGTGAGAACGACCTTGTAGGCGCCTCATTCGGGCGCGGGTTCTTCGTTTTTGACGACTATTCGGTGTTGCGTGAACTCGATGAAGCTCAACTTGAGCAGGAAGCGGCGCTATTTTCCGTGCGGCGCGCCTGGTGGTATATCGAACGCAAACCCCTCGGTAGCGACAAGAAAGCTTCGATGGGCGCTGCGTATTACACCGCGCCTAATCCGCCCTTTGGCGCAGTTTTTACCTACTATTTGAAAGAAGACCTCAATACTCGCAAAGAAAGCCGTCGCGAAAACGAAAAGAAACTTGAAAAAGATGGCAAGAGCACGCCATATCCAGGTTGGCATGCGATTGAGGAAGAACGGCGTGAAGAAAAACCGGCTATCTTCATGATTGTTCGAGATGCCGACGGCGACGTTGTGCGCCGCATCAACGGTCCGATCAAAGCTGGGTTCCATCGAGTGGCCTGGGACCTTCTTCTGCCAAGCCCCGATCCGGTGTCAGATACGAAGAAAAATGAATGGGAACGCTCGCCGAGATTCTTGACAGCGCCTGGTTCGTATTCGGTCACGCTGTCGAAACGTGAAGGTGGGAAGATTACCAATATTTCGGGAGCGGTCAACTTCGAAGTGGAGCGCATGCGAAATGGTGCGCTAGCTGGGGCGACACCATCAGAAACTGCGGCTTTTCTCGCACGTGCTGCCGGTGTTCGTAAAGCCGTCGCTGGGGCTGGAGAAGCTCTCAAAGACAGCTTCCTCCGAATAAAGAGCCTGAAGAAAGCCCTTGACCAGTCGGCGGCAGATCCCTTGGGCGAATTCGATTCAACTCTGCGGGATATCGAAAGGCGTTTGTTTGACGCTCAAGTGGCTCTGCAAGGCGACGCAAATCGCGCAAGGTTTGGCGAGGCGACTGCCCCTACTATCGGTGGCCGGCTCAGAGTCGCCATGATGGGCGTTGGTGGTTCCACCTATGGACCGACAAAAACCCACAGCCGTAGCCTCGAGATCGCGGAACAAGAATTCGCGAAAGTGCAAGAAGTATTGCACCGCTTGATCGATGAAGAACTTCCTGCGTTAGAGGCACGAATGGACAGTGCTGGTGTGCCTTGGACAAGCGGACGCGACGTGCCCAAGATTCAGTGAGCAGTGGAGTCGTAAATGACTAAAAAGAGGGAAATTAACGCAAGGGCGCAAAGACGCAAGGACGCAACGGAAGAGAGCTTTTGACGGAGAGGTTGAAGGTGTCTATCGACCCTTTCCCTCTTCTTCTTCTTTGCTTCCTTGCGTCTTTGCGTTGACTTCCCTCTCCTACGGGCTATTCCGAGGCTGAAAGAAGGGTGTCGATTTTGTTTGAGTAGTTGCGTTTCAAAGCGTCGGTTGCCGCAATCTTTTCGGCTTTGTCCATCCATTGCCGGGCCGCTTTTTCGTCGCCTTTCTGCAGGTAGATCAGGCTCAACAGAAAGTAGAATTGGTCTTCGTTTTTGCGTTTGCGTACGGCATATTTGAGGTGCACGATCGCGGCGTCATAATCGCGGGCGAAGAATGCTTCCCTCGCGAGGTGGTAGCGAAAGTAGGGGTTTTGTTTGCGGTGGGATTCAACCCTGTTTTGGTAGTAAGCAGCTTGTTCTTGATCGCCCAGTTGAGCGTAGAGTGCTGCAAGATTGCTCATAGCGACGAGGTCTGTGTGGTCGTTCTCGAGAGCTTGGAGATATGCAGCCTCGGCATGGGCGGGTAGTTTTTCCCGGCGGTATAAGGTGCCGAGATTCGTCCACGCCGGGTTAAACGTCCGGTCATTGTCTTTGATGGCCTTCTGGAATGCAAAGAATGCCGCGGTCGTATCACCTTTTTGCATGCGGTCAACACCGATATTATTGTAATAGTGGGCCAGGGCTCTCTGGTCGGTAATCGTGCGCATGTCATAGGTGGCTTTGAAATCATCAATATTAAAATCAACGACGTGTTTTCCAGTCGCTCCGAAGTCGATGTAGACGTTAACGTGCCGGTTTAGGACGTAGGTCTCATTGTTGAAAGTCCAGTCTGGGGGTACGTCAACTTCTTGATAGCGCGCATCAAGATCCAAACTGCGAGCTAATGCTACAAACATGTTGGAAAATGACATGCAGTTGCCCCGCCTCGTTCTGAAAGTTTCGGCGGCAGTTCGTGAAGTTTCGTCGTATTCGAGGCCGAAGGTGCCTTCACTGATGATCGCGTAGACCAGTTGATTCAGCTTGACGAAGCTATTGGCGCCTTCGTCGACGTACGTGCTGAGAAATTCCTGCATCTCGGTACTGAGTGCGAGTACTTCCTGCTCAGTGATGAGGGAAGTTGAGTCCTGTTTCAGATCGAGAGCCGTTCCTGAGGTCAGTTCATCAGGTGTGATTGTGACGTATTGAATTTGGTGGGGGGTACTTGCGCAAGCAAGGGTCAAGATCGCGATCCCGAATAGGACAACGCAAAGTGGTATCGATTCATTGAAAAATTTCATCCTATTCAGTATCCACTAGTCGGCCGCATTTTGTGAAGTACTGATGCCAGGAACAATGGAGTACCCGGTCGAGATGACTGGATGGGTGGCGGAAAACGTTCATGATCAAGAATACGAGTATCCGTGAATCTAGTTTCTTGAGAGCACGCCACCCCGGGCTGCGCTACCGTGACACATCGGCAAGAAACTCTCAGCCCCGAACGCCACAATCCAGAAGACAACGCAAGGGCGCAGAGGCGCAAAGTTTGGGATTTTCTTTGCGTCTTAGCGCCCTTGCGTCTTTGCGTGTTTTTCCTACTCCGGTCCATCCCGAAGGGATTCCGGCGCTCCACTCGGGGCTTCAACAATCCAGGAAGTTTCTTAGGAGCTCCACCCATAAAAAAAGGCGGTCCCCGGAGGGACCGCCTGGAAGTGCCAAATGGCGTTGTCTAGAAGTTGAAACGAAGGCTGGTGTGGATGTAACGGCCCAGCGGGTCGTAGGTCGCGTAGGTATTGATACCAGTGTCGTCGGCAAGGTCGGGCCAGAGAGGCGCTTCTTTGTCGAGGAGGTTGTTGATACCAAGTGTCCACTGGATGCCATCGGTGAAGTTGTAGGTTGCTACGAGATCGAAGTAATGGTACGCGTTGGTTTTCGCAACGTCGTTGATTTCCCAAGTTTCCATGTTGCCTTCGTTGGCAAGGTCAGGATCGGGGCTGGCATCATCGATTTCAGCTTCGCCAACCATACGCCATCCAAGGGAGAATACGGTGTTGAAGTTGGTTTCCCAGGTCACGCGGGCGCGATGGCGCCAGTCAGATCTCGGCTGGCCGCACTGGAAACCATAGTAACCAACGCAGTCGTAGCTGGTCAGAGGATTGCTGAAGGTATCTTCGAGAAGGAAGGTACCAACGATGTCGGCGCTGAGCAGACCAGCGTTACCCATGGTCCACATGTAAGCAACACTGACATCGACACCCTTGTTACCAAGTTCGCCGATATTCTGGAAAGTCGACTCTGTATAACCTTCTGTCGTGGCCCAGAGAGTACCGTTCCTGTCACGGTGAATGAGGGAGCACAACGCAGGATCACCCTGGCGTGCACAGGTTGTGATGATGTCATCGGCGCCAAGGCTGCCGATGGTCTCAGTGATCTGGATATCGTAGTAGTCGAGGGTGGCCGTGAAGCCAGGAAGCGCTTCAGGAGTGATGACCAAACCAACGGTGAGGGTGTCGGCCTGCTCAGGAGTGAGATTGGGGTTTCCACCCTCAAGTGTATTGTACTGGCCGGCCGGATTTTCAAAAATGGTTCCGTACTGGGCCTCAGTCACGCCGGTGCGCATGCACTCTTCGAGCGTTGCTGTGGGCAAACCAGTTGTACTGTCATTTGCACAAATGTCTTCCGAACCGCTGAGGTTGAAGCCTTGCGGACGGAACATCTCGAAGATGTTGGCCGAGCGGATCGCGACGTTGTAACCCGCGCGAATTTTGAAATCAGGAATCGGTGCCCAAGAGATCTGGGTTTTCCAGGTGCTTTGGCCGCCGGTGGTTGAATAGTCAGAATAACGATAACCGAGCTCAAGAGTGAGGTCTTTCATCGCGGTACGATCCTGGACAAGAGGAATGAGGGCTTCGACGAAGACCTCAGCCACAGTGAATCGGCCTGAAACGACTTCGGTAGCTCCACCGAAACCAGCGGCGTCACCTGCACGGTAGACTTCGTCAGGCATATTTGCCATGGACTCTGAACGGAACTCCATTCCAATAGCCATCTGCATGCCTTCGTTCGCGGAGGGCATCGCCCAACCGTAGTCTTCGAGGTCACCAGTGAAAGTTGCGTTTGCAACCTGGGTGATGGTCGTACCGTATTGCACGGCGACTGTCGACATATAATCGATTGCGGCCTGGTCTACAGCGCCCTGCTGGTAAATATTCCAGGGCACGCAGCCGTCGGCGCCACCATTGCGACATTCGTAGGTGCTTGGATCGCCGCGGGTACCAACAACGTCAAGGGCATTCTGCATACGATTGATGTTCAGGTCGTTGTTGTAGGAGTCGTAGCCATTGTTCTCAGCGTGCATGCCATAAGTGTCATAGCTCCACTGATCGTTGATGTCGCCGCGCACACCAGCGAGTAAACGGAAGGTATTGTGACCCAGCGCGTTGGAGCGCGGGGCGCCTTCAACATTACGGCGAAGTGTAACAGTGTCGACGTACTCGTCGTCGGCGTATCCACCGTTGACGCAGATGGTTTCATACTGCTGCTCTGAAAGCATCGGGTTGTCGCAGTTGATTTGGTTAGCTACGCCGAAGTTGCCCGACGGGGCGATCTGCGCGTCGGTGTAGTTATGCATGTAAATGAGTTCCATGTAGCCTTCTGCATGCTCATTCCACTCATAGTTGACAAAGGCGCCAGAGTTCCAACGTTCATCAGGACGCTGAATGTGGTTGTAAGGACCGTAGTTGAAGATCTCACCGGTACGAGGACGGAAAGAATGACCGTCGCCTTCCCAATCCAGAACGTAGTCGCCATTCAAGCTGCCATCGCGGTTATACACAATGAAACGTCCACGCGGGCTGGTTGACGAACCGCCGCAGAACGGGCCGTCGGCGCCGGCGGCGACGCTGCAGTTGAGGTAGTCACGATCGGATTTTGTGACTGCGTCGATCTTACGGTAGGTGATGAAGGCCGAAGCGTGGCCTCTGCCATCGGCGAATTTGCCACCGAAGGCCAAGTTGAGATCGATGGCGTCACCATCGGTTGCATTGCCTGTAGGATAATCAAAACCGCTGTCGGCGTTGATCTGCTGCGCGATTGCGTTGTTATTGTCATGCTGGAAGAAGCTGTACTGGATTCCACCACGCATGCCTTCAAAGTCGGTATCAAGCACGAAGTTGACAACACCGGCGACCGCGTCCGTACCATAAACGGAGGAAGCGCCACCGGTCAGCACGTCAACTCTTTTCAGCATGGAACCAGGAATGACGTTGAGGTCAGGTGCGTACGAACCAGACGCGTCACCAGGGGCCATACGACGGCCGTTGATGAGTACGAGTGTACGGTAAGTACCGAGGCCACGAAGGCTGATGGTTGCTGTACCGGATGAACCGTTCGCTACGGTTGAATTCTGTCCCGAAAAGGCCTGCGGCAAGGTTGCCATCAGGTCCTCAATGCGGGTAATACCTGTGTAGTGAACCTGCTCGATACCCATAACCGTAACTGGGCTCAAACCTTCGAGGTTCGGGCGCGGGATCAAAGTACCAGTAACCGAGATTTCTTCAGCGAAGGATTGCTCGATAGCGGCGTCGATCGCGCTTTCGATATCGGCGTCTTCCTGAGCCATGATCGCCGGCGCATAACCGACAATCGCTACTGAGATAGCAAAAATGCTCCCCAGTAAGGCGGCCCGACGGCCAAGAGTGTTTCTAAAATTCATAGATTGTTCCTCCTCCTATATTAGTTAACTATTACCCAAAACAATAAAAAAAACTCTTCCGGGACTATCCCGGAAGGGGAAAACGACTTCCTCTCAACAAATAACCAGGGAAATTCACCATCAATCGCATTGGGGCGAGAGTATAACATGCTGGTGCGACGGATCCAATAGTTCCGAAATCGTTCGGCACTTCTCCAGCGAGCTGATAGTTCAAGATTCTTTCCATCCCCGCAATCCAGAAGCAAGATACGCGCCATCGTGAAGGAGCTTGAGGTATGGGCCGGAACTGCTTGGCAGATGTCTGAATTATGACGGCGAATTCCGCGGTAAATCGCTGCGATGTCGTGCAACCTATTGCTGTTGTGGTGTTTCTTTGGGGCTAAATTCGTCCGCCGACGTTTGATTAGGGGTATTCGGCATCCGGATAATGATTCCTGTGTTGTCCGGGGGTCGGGATATATGTTCGAAAAACCGGATACTCGATCCTCCCACGAAGGCGTATCGGTGCCGGGAGAATGGGATTAAGAAAGAAAGAAGCCCATGAAAACTGGAAGAAGCGCTTCTTCCAGTTTTCATGGGCTTCGGTTGATCTGTAGGCTTCTTAGATCACAACCCGTTCAGGTAATCGAGTAGGGCTTGGGCAGTGGCTGCTTCTTGATGATCAGGTTCCACTTCAAGAAATTTCGCAAGATGCGATTTGGCCTTATCGTTGGCGCCGTCGTTGACAAAAATGAGAGCGAGATAATAGTGGCTCAGAGCGTGATTCGGGTCGAGTTGAAGAACATTGTTGAAGCGTTCGGTGGCGCGTTTCATATCGTTCTCGTCGTAGGCGTCGAATGCCATTTTCAGGAGGTTGTCGCGGGCGATGACAGGTTCGAGGTAAGCGAGCCCAATCAAGGCTGCTGCGATCTCTTCTTCTTCGCCCAATTCAAGCGTTGCATTGAAGCGAATGCGGATGGCTTGTTCGTGATCTGGTTCGGCGTTCAGGATGAGTTTTGCGGCATCCATGGCTTCTCTATGGCGGCCGAGCTCACCAGCGGTTGTTGCAAGGCCGAGCAGGGAGATCATCGAATTCGGGTTGACCTCAACAGCTTCTTGGAACTTGAGAAATGCGGCTTCGTAGTCGCCAGATTTTGTAAAGCCGACAGCTTCGTTGTGTAGAAGACGAGCTTGTTCGACCCGTAAACCGGCTTTTTCGAGGTCGTCGAGAGCCTCGGCCGTTTTGGCTTTGTCGCCAAGATTGCGATAACCCTCCCAGCGTGAACTCCAGACCACTTCGTCGGTCGATCCAAGCGCGATAGCTTTTTCGGACACATCGACGGCTTCTTGGTATTTTTTCTGTTTGATATAGATTTTACTCAGCGCTGCTAATGCTGGGTGCATTTTGGGGTCGTGCTCAAGGGCTGTATTAAAACTTGCTACGGCGCCATTGAAGTCTTTTGCATTATAGAGTTCTACACCGGCATTGAATGCGTCGATGGCCTCATTCGAAGTCGAAGCCAAAGGCGCGCCGGAAACCGTATCCTTGCCGGGTTGCATTAGAAAATTCTGAGATGTTTTGCCTTCAAGGCTCCAGGTTTGTTCGCTCGTGAAGGATCTAAATCCATCTTTTGAAAAGACGAGATTGTATTTGACCTCAAGGTAGTCGAAATCGAGTTTGAAGACTCCCCTTTTGTTGGTCATTTCGACCTCTCGAAAGGACGGTTTGGAGCCACATGTAGCAACAATGGTGACGTCGGGAACCGGATTGCCTTCGGGGTCAAGTACAGTACCGACGAGTCTTCCTTTTTTGACGGCAGATGCCATGCTCGGGATGATCAGTACAAGAACCAGGAGCCAAATAGTAATGTGTTTTTTTGAATTCATCGTGATTACCTTTCTTCCAGCGTGCTACAAGAGATTTTGAAGTAGACTTCTTTCTCGAATAGACGGCCGATTTTCGGTCTTGCGACTTCGGAGGACGGCCGTTTCGGATAATAGTCTAACGCCGAATTTAGTTTTCGCAAGTAGGAAGCGACAGGTTTCACTTCCGATGGAGGCCGCGCACACAATAATGGTTCACCTACGCTATTTCTACTCTTCCGAGCGGGAAGCAATGAGGGCTTTGCAGGCCTCTTGGTTTTCGACCATGTCGATCGTGATGATGCGGCAACGCCTGGCGCCAACGCCGGGTTGATTGAAAGCAAGAAGGCCGGAGCCATCTCCGCAAACTCGCGATGAATGTTCAGCGACCATGATCCCTCGCGCGAAAGTCAGTCCGGGGCACCCGTGATCGACGGTGAACATGTAGTTGTCTTTTCCGGTGACATTGACGAATACGTGTTGATCATCGATGGCCGAATACGAATTGATCTGTCGTACTCTGACGCAGGTTCTCCCAGTATCCGATTTTTCGGTTGTCGTTTGGCCGGTGGCACATCCTCCGAGCACGACCGCGGCAACGATGAACATAATGATGGATGTGATTCTCATGATAGTTCCTTTTTATTGCATGAGCGTTCGTTGTTTCGTTTCTACGAAGTTGATATAGAAACGGCCGGTATTCTTCTTCGCGTTCTGCGCTCTTCATTGTTTTATATATGCAATTTCCTTGCCGATTCAGCCATTGATTTTGATCTCTGTATCTTGGTTTGAGTGGCAGAATGGCTTCAGTCTCGGCCTTTTCCGGACGGCCGTTTGGTATTTGTTATCAGTCAAGCTTCTCGATGGTCACAATCTTATGAAAGCGAGCGCGCTGCCGACTGCCGCGGCAAGACCGCGCAGACCGAGGGTCACGCAGACCAATACGACCACACCCATCGCGAGGTTTTGACTCCAGGTGTTTGTTCCGTGTTTTCCGAGCAGTTTTATATCATTCATTGTCAGCCATAAGAAAATTCCGATCAGCGGAAGCACCAGTCCGTTTAACGCCTGTGCGAGGATGATCATCGGGATTGGTTTGAAGCCGGTGGCGCCGAAGAAAACACCGATCAGCAGGACTGTCAGCCACGTAGCCCTGTATCGGTGTGAGTTTTCTGGCCAACCGAGAAGTGTACGCGCCGTGATAGCTGCAGCCAATGGCGCGGTTATCGCGGAGGTGAAGCCCGCGGCGAAGAGGCCAATCGCAAGTGATGCTTCGGCGCCGCTGCCAAGCCTCTTCACGAGCACCGCTGCCAGTTGGTCGTATTGCAAACCACCGCCGAGCGCACTGCCGACGATGAGTACACCGATCGAAATCAGTCCTCCGCCGCCGATCGCAAGCGCGAGCCCCCACCTCATTTCTCCGAGATCATTATCTTTCGCTAGGGCTGAACCTAAAAAAAGGTTATAAGGTACGACCGTAGTACCGATCAGGCCGAGTATCAGAAGGATCGAACCCGAAGGCATTCGAGGCACCAGCAATCCAGAGAGCAAACCCATGAAGTCGGGTTCGAGACGAATTGCGGTGACGAGAAAAGCGACGCCCATGACGGCCACCATGGCGCCGGCGGTGCGGGCGATCCAGCGGGTATTGCCGGTCGCGAGCAGAGCCAAGGCCAGTACTCCACAGATTGCGGTCAGCAGTGCGGACGATGCGTGGACGATCAATCGCAGGCCAGCGACACCACCGAGTAGATTGCCGGCTTCATACGCAGCGCAACCGAGAATGACGGCTGTGGCGAGGAGCGCAGGTACCCACCTTAAAACCGGGCCGGAAATTGAAAAACGGCCACGAATGGCCTCTCCGAGTTCTTTGCCAGTGAGTACGGTGATGCGCCCCGATGCCTCTTGGAGTATCAGACACGCAATGGTGGAGAAGAGAAGCGCCCATGCCAGAACAAAACCGAAATCGCTACCAGCCCGCGCTGCGGTGGTGATTGTTCCGGGTCCAATAAATGCTGCAGCGATCACCGACCAAAACAAAAGATTGAGCAGACGTTTCATTCTTGAGATCCTTTGGTCCGATGATCCTTGCGCTCGGCAACTGCAAAACCCCCGCCTCCGGGTGTTTTCAGTACGAGGCGATCGCCGGGTGAAACTTTGCATCCGTCGACGCCGCCCAGTTCAGTCTGTTGGCCGTCCGGGTTCGTAATGGTCTGGTGTCCCGGGGCCCCACTGGCCCCGCCGTTCATCCCATACGGCGGATATTCCCTGTGTTGAGAGAGGATCGAAAGTTCGAGCGGGGCCAAGAATTCGATTTCCCGGATCAGGCCATCGCCACCGCGCCATCGACCCGAGCCTCCCGAATTCTTGCGTATTGCAAAACGATGAAGGCGAACCGGATAGCGGTGTTCCAAGACTTCGGGATCTGTGATGCGGGTATTCGTCATGTGGGTGTGCACGCCGCTTGCTCCGGCGAAACCTTCGCTTGCGCCGCTGCCGCCGGCCACTGTTTCGTAATAGCCGAAGTTCTCATTTCCGAAACTCAAGTTATTCATAGTACCTTGCGAACAGCCCGCGAGGCCGAGGGCTTCGAGCAGGGTATCAACGAGGCGTTGGCTTGTTTCAACGTTGCCGCCGACAACTGCGGGGCAACGATGCGGGTCTTCGACGAATGGGGGATTGAGCATTCCTTCTGGAATGCGGATCTCAATTGGCTCGAGTAAGCCTTCATTAAGGGGTAGATCTTTGTCGATCAGCAAGCGCATGACGTACATCGTCACGCTGTGAACGATCGCCGGCGTCGCATTAAGATTCCCCGGGTGTACGCTCGCGCTGCCGGCGAAATCTAAGGTCGCGCGAGCGCCGTTGATGGTGAATGTGGCCGCAAGTTCTTTGCCGTCATCGAGAAACTGACGCCCGCCGAGATCACCATCAGGAAGGGCTTCGAGAGCAAGCGCGACTTGCTGCGCCGCCTGCTGTCTGAGAGCGTCCATATACTTGATGACATGAGCGAAGCCGACGTTTTCGGCGAGGTGCTCGAGGGCTTGACGACCGCGGTTGATTGCGGCAAGCATCGCGCGCAGATCGGCAAGATTGTCGTCGAGGGAACGGGTAGGATACTCACCGCTACTGAGCAGTTCTTCGATCCGGTGCCATTTCGGTTCGTGAGCTTCGACCAGCAGGGTTGGCGGGATGACAACGCCTTCTTCGGCGAGAGAGCGCGCGTTTGGCGGCACTGATCCGGGACGGATGCCGCCGATTTCTGCGTGGTGGGCGCGGCAGGCCACAAAACCAAGCAACTGATCGTTGATATATATGGGCGCAGCCAGGGTGACATCGGGCAGGTGGGATCCGCCGAACGCAGGGTGATTGGTGACCACGACATCACCTTGCAACATTCTGCGATGGGCTTGGAGCGAACGCACGCACAACCCCATTGCGCCGAGGTGAACAGGAATATGCGGCGCGTTGACAACGAGCCGTCCTTCGGCGTCAAGCAGAGTGCACGAGAAATCTTCGCGCTCTTTGATATTGGTCGAGATCGCGGTGCGCCGCAATAATTCGCCCATTTCAAGAGCGATGCTCGAAAAACGATGACTCATCAATTCGAGTTCGATTGCTTCAGGCCGATGGGTAGAGGCCTGGCCCTTCAAGGCCGACGACTGCATATTGTTCTTTTTGTGCGAGCGGGCCCGAACGAAACCTTCGCCGAGTCCCTGAACCTGCCATTTGCCAGGAACAACAAGAGCGCTATGTGCCTGTTGGATCAGCGCTGGTCCGTCGATCGTCGAATCATGGCCGAAGTCTGCAGCTTCAAAACAGGGGAGGTCACGCCAGTCTCCATCAAGAAAACATCGCTGGGAGCTAGAGGGGCTGAGCTGTGATCCTTGATCGCGAGCTGAGGTTCGAACTGGGTTTTTTCCTTTACTGCGTAAAATGACACGGAGCGAAACGACCTCAATGCCGCGGTTGCCCGGTCGCGAAGAAAAAAGTTCGTAGTAGCGTTGCTCGAACTTGGCGCGCAGATCCCCCGATGGTTCGATCTCGATGCTGGCGTCTTGGCCTGAATAACGCAGCTCAACGATGCGCCGGGGCCGATCAATATTTGAGTGGTCGACGCCTTCATTCTGCAGCGATCGTGTGGCTTCGCTTTCGAGTTCTTGAAGCCAGGATTCGAGCTGATCACTGATATCGTCGAGGTTAAGAAGGATCTCGCGGCCTGCGAATCTCTCGATGACGGCGTGGCCGAGTCCTACAGCGCTCAGCAAGCCGGCATCTGCGGGTAGCAGTACCTCTTTGATGCCGAGCAATTCGGCGACCCTACAGGCGTGTTGGCCGCCGGCGCCACCAAACGCCACGAGGCTGTATCCAACTGGATCGATGCCTTTGCGAACCGAGATGTGGCGGATAGCTTCGGCCATGCGCTCGTCGGCGATGCGCAGCAGACCTTCGAGAATCTCTTCTTTCTTAATACCTCCACCAAGGTCGTGTTGCAGTTCGTCGAACTTGAACCGTGCAGCGGTGATATCAACAGGGATAGGAAAACGATCAGGGGTCAGCCGTCCGAGAAGGAGGTTGACATCGGTCAGACTGAGTGGCCCGCCTTTGCCGTAGGATGCGGGGCCAGGGTTAGCGCCGGCGCTGTGGGGACCGACCGCGAGTCTTCCCTGATTGATATGGCAGATCGAACCGCCCCCTGCAGCGACCGTTTCAATTGCAAGTGCAGGTGCATTAAGATGGACAGGTCCAACTTGGTGGGAAAAAACGTACTCGAAGTCGCCATCGAAGCGGGAGACGTCGGTGCTGGTACCCCCCATGTCGAAGGCGATAACCTTTTCGGTGCCTGCCCATCGGCCGCTCATCGCAGCTCCGACAACTCCTCCGGCCGGTCCGCTCAGTAAGCTGTCCATTGGGCGGTAGTTGTCCCTGCCGACGAGGCCACCGGCGCTTGTCATGATATGGAGCCCGGATTCGTTGCCAAGTCCGGCCGCAACGGCATTGAGGTACGCGGCAATGATCGGTCCCAGATACGCATCAGCGACGGTGGTTTCGGTGCGGCCGAGAAAACCCAGAAAGGGGCTCAGCGCTCCGGATCGTGAAATGTATTCAAAGCCGGCCTCACGTAGCAGTTCTTCGAGCAGTTCTTCATGAACCCCGTTGCGGTGGCCGTGCAGCAAAGATATCGACGCACAAGAAAAACCTTGTGTGCCAAGTTCCTTGATCTGTTCTTGCACGGAGGCGCGATCGAGTTTTTCGATCACCGATCCATCGGCCGCGAGCCTTCCTGGGACCCCGATGATGACTTCAGGGAGAGGTTCGCGCGGTTTTATATGCAGTGCAAAGAGTTCGGGGCGCCGTTGGTCGCCGATTTTGAGCAGATCTTCGAAGCCTCGAGTCGTCACATGCAACAAACGCGCGCCGTTTCTCTCAAGAAGGGCATTGGTTCCTCTGGTTGTTGCGAGCCGCATCGCGACGGGTGGCAGCGCTTCGCGAAGTGCAGTCGAAGTTATCAGCCTGGCTGCGAGTAGCGGCGCTTCTTCTCCCGATTGTAATTCGAGCGGCGCCCCGGCGCAGAACTCGCTGAGGTTGGGGTTGGCCAACTCAATCAAGCCGGTTTTCCCATCGTGTCTTACGATTTCAGCATCCTGATCGCCGCCGAGTACCGACGCGTGAAAACCAATGAGGAATCCATCGGGAAGCTTTGTGCCGTTTTCAAGTCGAATCCGGCCATCTGCGTCGATGCATAGTATTCGATCTCGTAATGTGCCGTTCGACAGAACTTTGCAACGATGCTGACGGCCTACAGGATCGATCCCAATACAGTCTGTGAAAGTGCCGCCAGTATCGATCCAGATCTGCCAGGCAGAGGAGGCTGACGTCTCGTGATGACCCACGGTCTTAGCGGCCTTTTTCGGTCACGAGGTAGGTGGCGAAACTGCCAAGCCAATGCCCTCCTTCGTAGTGCTCGCCGGTCACCGAAGCGAGCCCTGATGTGCGATGCATTTCGGCCGCTGCGTGCAGAGCTGGGCGTCGAAGATCATCCTTTGGAAGACCGGAGGCAATGCCCTC